>Ga0129333_10000908_pt1 | contig 26127 bp, 49 predicted proteins | sample CPB6_08_DNA_FD_94474 | JGI IMG/M metagenome (GOLD analysis project Ga0129333, IMG submission 94474) | Freshwater to marine salinity gradient microbial communities from Chesapeake Bay, USA - CPBay_Sum_0.6_0.8_DNA | ecosystem: Environmental > Aquatic > Marine > Coastal | place: USA: Chesapeake...
GACACTGCTGTTAAAATATCCACACCCTGCACTAGAAAATGTAAGTTGATAAATGATCATTGTGTGGGCTGTGGTCGAACTTGGCATCAAATACGAGATTGGACTTCTTATCAAGAAAGTCAAAGACTCGCAATAATGAACGATCTCAAGCCAAATACACAATTACAAAAAACTTATGAGTGCTGGTAAAGGCGATAAACCAAGAAATTGTTTTAGTAAACAGTATAAAGAAAATCACGATTCAATCAACTGGGGCCGCAAGAAAATAAAGAAGATTAAGAAAGACTCCAATAGTGAACGATAATTCTTCAAATATACATAGATCAATTAATATATTTTCTTTATCAGATAAAGATATAAAAAAATATTCGTTAGTTAAAACAGGAGATTCGTTTAAAAAGGATGATTATATATTGTTATATGACGATCAATATGTAAAAATTAGTGAATCAAGTCAACTTTTGAAATACAAAGTGTTGAAAGAAAATACAGTGTATAGAAAAAAATAGTGTAAAAATATTTATGGCCCAACTGTTCGCTGCTCAATTTCCTCAGAATATAAATACCAATTTGATTTATGATACTACAAAAGAGTATTATAGACCATTAATGGACACTGATTTTTTTGGCGGCACTTCAATTACTAATGCATCTAAAGACGCTTTTGGTCGCCAAAGAGTTTCTAATCCTTTTACTTTATTTGATAGTTCTCATAGATTTAAAGACAATAATCTTTGGAGTACAGCAACAACAGGAACAGCATCAGCAACCTTTGACGCTAATGAAGGTTTAGTTGATTTAACAGTTGATAATAATATCAACTCTGAAATTGTTAGAGAAACTACAAAAGTATTTTCTTATCAACCGGGAAAGTCTTTATTAATAATGAATACTTTCGTGATGGAGCCTTCAAAAACTGGTCTTCGTCAAAGAGTTGGATATTATGGCGCTAGTAATGGAATATATTTAGAACTTGCTAATTCAACTTTATATATTGTTAAAAGAACTTCTGTAAGTGGCGTTTTGGTAGACACTAGAATATCTCAATCATCTTGGAATGTCGATAGTTTAGATGGAACTGGATATTCTGGCGTTACTTTAGATATTTCTAAAGCTCAGATTTTATACGCTGATATCGAATGGTTGGGAGTTGGTTCTGTTAGAGTTGGATTTGTTATTAATGGTCAATATCTTTTGTGCCATGTGTTTAATCATGCAAATGAAATTACCTCAACATATATTACAACAGCTTCATTGCCACTTCGTTATGAAATTAAAAATACTGCTGCTACTTCTGGTAGTAGTACAATGAAGCAGATTTGCTCGACTGTTATTTCTGAAGGCGGTTATGAACTTCGCGGACTGCAACAAGCAGTAAATATTCCTGTAAATGCTCCTAGAGATTGCACTAATTCAAATACTTATTATCCAATTATTTCTCTTAAATTAAAATCTGGATTTTTAGATGCAATTGTTATTCTTACTGCGCTTAGTATGCTTGGGACAGGAAATAACTCAGTATTTAATTGGCAAATGGTTGCCTCTGGAACTACTACTGGTGGCAGTTGGGTTGACGCTGGCGCAAATTCAGCAGTTGAATATAATATTTCAGGAACATCATTCTCAGGAGGAAGAATTGTAGCGTCTGGATATTTAACTTCAAGCGCACAAGGACAAGTATCAGTTGACATATTAAAAGAAGCATTGTTTAAATTTCAATTAGAAAGAGACGGATTAACTTCAACACCATACGAATTAACTTTAATTATAGCTTCTAAAGTGGCTGGAGATGACGTTTATGCATCAATAGACTGGGAAGAAATAAGCAGATAATATTTTATATTTTCTTTTTGTCATTATCTGTGTAATCATAGATATGACCGCCAAACTACCAATATTAATACTATTGGTTTTTTTATTTACTGGATGTTTTTCTACCATAAAACCTTCTAATCCAGTCGATGACAACCAAAAAATAATCGCCAAACAAGAGAAAAAAGTAGATACTACTCTTGTAGAAATAGAAAAGAACGACAAAGGCAAGAGAATTCAAACCTCTGGTCTTTCAGTCGGCATCCAACATTCTTTAAATCAAGTTACCAACGCTCCTGTGCAAGTAGACACAGCGTTAAAATTAAATGAAAGAGTTATTTCTATTGTAGGTTCGCCTCACATAGACGAAACAAAAAGAATTAAAGCTACTGTAGATCTTTTAAATTCCGCTTTAGTCGAAGAACGCAGAAAAGGCGAAGAACTTCTCGCTCAACGCGACGATATAATTAATAAACTTCAAAAAGAAAAGTCAGAGTTGAATCAAAAATACGATGATCAACTTTGGCAGCTAACTGACAAAGCTAAAGAAGTAGCAAAAGAAGCAGATCAAAATAAAGCCGTATTAGATTCAATGAGCGGAATGTTTGGTCTCAATGCGGTATTTTGGGGACTAAAAAAGTTTATAATTAGTGCTTTGACTGCAATAACTGTCTTTATAGTCGTTTTTGTTATTCTACGTCTTTTAGCTACAGTACATCCTGCTGCTGGTGCTGCATTCTCAATATTTAATATGTTGGGATCTGCAATCATATCTATCCTTAAAGCTCTTACTCCCAAAGCTTTTGAACTAGCTAATTTTGCAACTCATGACAAAGTAGAACAATTTAAATCTCCTCTTGTTAAAATCGTAGATGTCATTCAAGAACTAAAAGAGAAACAAAAAGAATCTCCTGATAGAGTATATCCATTAAATGAATTACTAAAACGTTTTGATAAAGAAATGGATAGCGATGAAAAAAGTCTTATTGACGACATCTTAAAAGAACAAAAATGGATTAAATAAAAAGGCTAAAAATGGATAACTTAATACCAAATATAAAGAAATACTTATTAGTAGTACTTTTGCCAACTGCAATATTTGTTATTCTTGCTTTATCTAGCCTTAAAGATATAGAAAATGCGTTTGTAAGGTTTAGATTTGGTAGGGATATAACTCTCTACCTCAGAAGATCTACAGATGATTTAACATATCTTGGTGCTGCGTATACAGCCACAGGAGATAAAAAGTTCTTAGAGCGATTTAATGCTCATTTAAAAGAAAGAGAAAATTATTTCAACAACGAAGTTTTTATTTCTAAAATATTAACTCAAGAAGAATTAAAAGAATTTCGAGTAGGTTTAGACATAAGCAATGAATTAGCGAAAGAAGTAGAAGGGCCAGCTTTTGAAAAGATGGACAGCAAAGCTTTTTTTAGTGACAAATATTTAGATTATAAAAAGAGAATATATCTTAGTAAAGAAAAATTTAGAGATTTAATTAACAACAGTTCAGAAAAAATAATTCATGATGAAACAAAACTACTAAATGTCTATCTTTATTCTTTAGTAGGAATAGTGCTATTCTTAGTATATTTAATTAAACATGATAATCCCACCCCAATAAAAAAGAAACCTATTAAAAGAAAAAAGAAATAACATGGAACAACTACAAAAAATGGGCATCCAAATAGGTTTCTTGATAAGCGGTTTATTTGGGGCAATATTAATGGCTACTAAGAATGCAAAAACAGATACAAAATCTGTAATACTTTCTCTTGTCGGCGGAATGTCAGCGGCAAATTTCTTGACTCCTATACTTGTAGACACTTTAAACATCGTTAACGTTAAACATCAAAATGGAGTAGCTTTTATAGCTGGATTTTTAGGATTGAAATTAGTCGAATTAGTAAGTGAAAAATTCTTAGAAAAATTAAATAATAAACCCAAATCCAAGACTAGAAAAAGGATCAAAAAATAATACTCCCAAAATTTATTTTATAGTGTAAAAAACGATATGTCAGAGCAGTATAACAACAATAGTTACGATGCAGTTCTATCAAGGATGGAACAAAAATTAGATACTATTGCTGAAAATATAAGTGACATTAAAAAAGGACACAAAGACTTAGAAACACGGGTGTCTGGTTTAGAATATTTTAAATATTATTTAGCGGGAATAGTAGCGGCGGTCACAATTGGTGCTAATTATTTAATGAATAAAGTAAAGAACGGTTGATTGAAGAAAATTTCTTGACTTCTTGCTAAAACTGTGTAAGATTATGTACCTATGATTAAGTCATTTAAGTTATTCATCGTGTCAGTTCTAGCCTCAGTCGCAGTTTTCGCTGCGGATACTGAGTCAACAATCAATGCCAGCATTAACGCTGGTTACAACAATCATTATATCGTTAATGGTCTAGCCAAGACTGATGGAGCCGCATTTGCTGGTTTCGATATTGGCAAGACTTATTATGGTGTAGATGCTTATGTCGGTGGAGTCGTTCTTCCCGATTCTAATGGTCTTGACGAATCTCACTGGAAGATCGGTGCAGCAAAGAATGTAAGCGTAACTGAGAAGGTAACTCTTCGTTTCGATTTGCAAGCTTTGCGCCATCAAAGTTCAATCGTTGGAGGCCGTAATTCAATTGAAATTGCTCCAAAGGTTTCTTTGATCAATCCAATCGTTACCCCATATATTCGTGGCTCACATGACTTTAGTCTTGATCAGTCTGGTTACGCTGTAGGTTTGGAACGTCCAACCGATGTATTTGGCTGGTTCACTCTTACACCAGCAGTTGAATATGGTAAGTATACTGATTATGAAGTTGTAGCTGCAAAGATTGGTATTTCTCGTACATTCTTTAATCATCTACAACCATACGCAGAAGTTGGTTGGTATGACAATGATTTTAGTCTTACAAAGTATAAGATCGCTTCAAGTGAATTCAGCGGAGACATTGTTGCTACCGCTGGTGTTCGCTGGACCTTCTAATAGTGAACGATATTTAGTCAAATATACACCGTCAACGAAAGTTGGCGGTTTTTTTGTGTTGACATTTCGAAATTTTCTGTTAACCTTGTTCAATGTCGAGTTATTCTAATCAAATAACTACTTTACTTTTAGATTCTTCGTTTATGCCTTATACTTTTTTAACAGGTAGGGCTACATTCCTGCATTTAATAAAAAATAATATTAAATGCTTCGATGCAAGCGAGAATCTAATAGATAATAATCTTCAATGGTTTTCTAATCAGGGTATTGACTTTCATAAAGATCAACCGTTTTTAACCTCTAAAGATAAAATTTGGTTTCTGCCAACAACTGCGGTTATAAAAGCTTCTTTTTATTCAAAAAGAAAAAAACTGCCCCGCACTTTAAGTTTACAAAAATTGTGCATGATTTTTGATTATACTTGTCAGATTTGTCACGAAAGATTTGACAAGAAGGACATGACTGTGGAACATATATTTCCTCGCTCTAAAGGCGGAACTAGAGAAATAGAAAACATCACCTTAACTTGTGCGCGGTGTAATCAAATGAAGAAAGATATGTATCCATTCTTTGATAACAAGAATCGTGATATTAAATCTGTTCCTATGCCTATTCCAGTTCTTCCTAATAGACCTATTAATAATCGTGAGGAATGGCAAAAATACTTTATTTATAAAAAACTATGAACCCATCTGAATTCGAAAGAACCAAACCAGTTAATACTTATAAAAAAATAAAAGAGTTAGAAAAATTGATAAAAGAAGAGCAGGTTAAAACTGAAAATCTTTATGCAAATCGTATTGCGACTCTTGACACGATGTTAAAAGCCGTGCATGATCTCATGGATACGTTTAAAAAGGGCGAATAGTGAGCTATCTATCTTCAAATATACCAACCCAATTAGGGTATTTAGATACTTCTTTTCTTTGCGATGCTGCGCCAAGAACAACTGGAAAATATATTCCTGTAGAAATTTTTTCAATTGTATCTATTCCGCGACGTTGTTTAATGTTCAACGTAATGAGTGAATACGGCGCACAATTTGCTAGAGTGCCTATTCATTATCTTTCCAATAGTGAACAACCCAGCACCAAATATGACTTAGATTGGTTACAATTATGGGATTGTTTTAGTTATTATTTTACAATTCAAAGATTTGAATATTTAAAAAATAGTAGTGCATATATTTATCTTAAAGATAAGAAAATGCACGTTGGAAAATATTTATTTACAATTGATTGGTGTAACGGCGAAGATTATAGTTTAGGATATTCTGAAATATCTGCTGGACATAAATGCGCTCATATTTTTTGGGGAGAAGGAGGGCAAATGTTTGCTCAACCAAATAATAGAATAGTTTTTAGAGATAGTGGCGCATGGATATCTAGCAAACTTCCATCTGAATCAAAAACTTGGAAACCGTTTTCTAAAGAATTTTCCTGTGAAGGTTTAGCCCATAAGTGGACCGCAGGAGACGATGAATTAATGTATTATGAGTTTCAATCCGAACAATCCGAGACTAAGTAAACCTGAGTATGGTTGTTATCTTGCTTTATCTGCAAGATCACGCTCAGAAGATCCACACACTCAAGTAGGTGTTGCCTTATTTGATGAAGAATGGAGAACTGTATCCACAGGCTTTAATGGCTTTGGTCCCGGTTTCTTACCTAAAGAAAACGTATTCAAAGATCGTGAAACAAAAGCTTGTTTAATTAATCATGCCGAGATCAATGCTATATTATATGCATCTCGTCAACCATATTATGCTTGCATGGTTTATAGCCCATGCGTTCATTGTGCCAAAACAATAGCTGCATCAAAAATTAAAAGCATCTATTTTATACAGCAATATATAAAAGGCTCCGATCAACAACCTGATTTAAAGTACGAAGAAATCTTTAAATTCTATGGAATAAACAGTATACAATTGAATAATAAGAGTATCGGAAAAATCTTGCATTGGATCAAAAAAGATCAAGATTTTTTACAAACTCTATATGCCAAGTCATAAACAAATAATGGAAGATTCTGCGGCATTTTTTAATAAGGAAGTCGATAAGATTATATTAAAAATTAGCAACGCAAAAACTGAAAAAACCAGATTAAAATATTTAAAACAAATGATCGCACTAAGAAACAGATTAACGCTTGAAGTCAAAATGTTGGACGATCTTGGAAATTTTTGAAAATACCCCTTGACACACCAAAAAAATCTGATAAGGTGATCTCGCGTAAATAATTGCGAACATGAAAATTAAAGTTAGTGCTTTTATTAATAATAATGTTCACTTCGTTCGTTTTAGTTATTAACCACAATAAAAAATATGAGTAATACTACAGATAAGCAATCAGACTGGAAGAATCGTGAGGTTGGCGCACTTTGGAAGAAGGCTGCTGCCAATGGTAAGAGTTCATACTGCACTGGCTATATCGTTTCCGATGAACTTGGAAATAAGGTTAAGCAGCGAGTAATTATGTTCTCAAATAAGACGAAGAGCAATGAAAAGTCACCTGACTTTATTATTTATTTGTCTAACGAGCAAGAGAACGGTGAAGCTGCGCCAGCACCAGCAAAGGCGAAGACTGCGCCACCAAAGCGAGTGGCCCAACCGGCAGCAGCGGAAGCTGACGACGACGGTATCCCAATGTAATGCAAAGCCCCCAGAAATGGGGGCTTTTTTGTGCCTTGACATCTTCCAAAAACTTGCTATTGTGATCCCGATGAAATACGGACTCGTTTGTATATCTGAACTTTTGCGGGATAAAAATCCCGAATTGGCGTTCAAGACCATGACTCGCACTCAATTCCTTAAAAAGAATCGGGACGAATCTATCGCTGAACTTTCTCGACGCATTTCCCATAACCTTACTGTTACGCTTGAAACAATCAAGCATTGCAAGGAAGTTGGCATTAAGCATTATCGTTTATCTTGCAAGTTGTTTCCTCTTGTCACCGATCCTACTCTGAAGATTCAAGTAGAATTGCTGCCATATTGGAACGTGCTTGAGCAAAAGTTAATTGAAATTGGACGCGCTGTTCGCGAAACGAATGTTAGTTTATCTATTCATCCTGATCAGTTTGTAGTTCTTGGATCTGAATCTGACGATGTGTGCGCTAAATCTGTCAATGAACTTAACTTTCATGCTTGGGTATTGGATCAATTGAAGATGCCGCAAAGTCATGTATGCCCAATCAATATTCATCCGAATCTTTCTAACTTCGAATCTCCAGAAAAGTTTGTAATGAAGTTTATGCGTAACTTTTTTAGTTGCGATATGGGTGTGCGTAATCGGCTAGTACTCGAAAATGAAGATAAAGGATTTTGGAATTGCAATAATCTATATGAATACTTTCATACTTACATGCGACAATCGTATAATTTTCATATTCCTTTGACTTATGATAATTTGCACGATACTGCAAATCCAAGTGTTCTTCCTAATGGTGCTGTAGTTCCATTTGAGAAAAACTTTATGAAGTTTTTTCAAACTTGGGATGTGCAACCTGTATTTCATTGGTCAGAAGCCGAAGTTGGTACAAAAAGAAATCACGCCAAGAACTTGACTACCGCTCCTCCTGATATGGGCCTTGATGTTACTTGGGAGATTGAAGTTAAAGGCAAAGACAAAGCTTTTATTCATCTCATTAAGCGCATTGCTAATTGAAAAGTCAGCGTATTAATATATTATTAATACATGAAGCAAGTAACAATTAATATTGGGGATGAAGATATCAAGGACTTGAAGGAGATTTTCAAGAACGAATCTGAATTTAAGCCTCAAGTTAGACAAGATATTTTGATTGTTGAAATTCTTCGCCAAGTTCTTAATAATCCTAAGATTGAGGTAGTAGAAGAAATCGATCTATGAAATTCATTCTTAATGTAGATGGCACAAATAATGGTGGTAAATTCTTGGAAAGCTATGCTGGACAAGAAGTAAATATTGATTCGTTGTATAAAGATATTGATGTTAATTCACCACCGCTTGCTACATTAAGAACTTCAGACAATAAACAACATAGTATTCAATTGATTGATATTAGATTTATCAATGAATATATTTTCATACAATGCTTTGTTATTCAGCATGATGAAAAACATGGTGGTAAAGTTTTATTAAGGTTAAAACCAATTAGTGAATAAAGGTTAATGTGCCGATTAGTAATACCATATTAAAAAATGACGTTAGAGTATATTTTGAAAAAAATATAAATACTAATAGCAAAATTTTAGATGTTGGTGCTGGAGTTGGTACATATAGCAAGTTATTGAGAGATTTAGGATATAAAATGGATTGCATAGAGGTGTGGTTGCCTTATGTAACACAATATAAACTCAATGAGCTATACGATAATGTAATAATAGGTAATATAATGAATTATAATATGCGTAATTATGATGTTATAATAATGGGAGACGTATTAGAGCATTTATCTATTGATGATTCTTTAAAATTAATGGATTCAATAGAATCCAACAATCAAGTATGTTTAGTTGCAGTGCCTTATTTGCATGAGCAAGGAGAATATTATGGTAATAAATATGAAATACATAAGCAGAGCGATTTAACTAATGAGATTGTACTGAATAGATATAAAAATCTTAGATTATTATTTAAAAGCGATTGTTATCAATATGGATATTATATAAATCGTGATGGTCATTATAATAATGATATGCAATCTTATGTTGATAGCGAAATTGCAGTTAGTAATAGATTACTTATTGATAAAATTGAAAATGGATTTATACATTATTTAAATGATGGTGCGGAAAAATTAAATATAAAATTAGACGTATACAGTGAAGATAATTTAATATATACTGACAATATATCTATGGAAAGTTATATAGGTTATTGGAGTAATATTTTTAACGGTGGTAAAAATAAATTTAAATATGTCTTTAGCGGTGATAGAATTAATAAAGTATATAATTATTAATATAAATGCGAGTATAGCTTAGTGGTAAAGTCCGAGTTTTCCAAACTTGTTAGGAGGGTTCGATTCCCTCTACTCGCTCCACTTTTATGATTCATAAATTTGCAGTAGTCGTAGATAAAAAATCATACGACAAGCTTCAACAAGAAGATGATTTCTATTTGCGAGTTATTATTTTAGATGTAATAAGAGTATTGTCAGACGAAAATGAATCTTTAGAAAAATATAACGAAGATCTATTTTATAAATGCGCTAAAAATATCGCTGGCGAAATAAAAATGTTTGAAGATGAAAATTCAGTTATTTTTTATGCTGAATTAAGCAGCGGATACCTTAATAATTTTTTTGAAGAACCTCTTGACGATTTCGAATAATCTGCCATAATCACCTCGCATGAAAATACTTGTTGCTGATAGAGTCGTTGCGACTTCGCACGATTTCCCCACCGTAAACTGCTCAATTGATGCAGAAGATATGAGGTACATTTCCTCACTTCTGCGAAACAATTATTCAAACACGATTCTTGCGACCATTCGCGAGACTTACGCCAACGCTGTTGATGCGAATAAAGACAATAATCTTTCTCCAGAATCTATTCAAATCAAATGCCCAACTGGTTTGGATCAGACTTTTTCTGTTCGTGATTTCGGTTCTGGTTTGAGCCACGATCAGATTTTTAATCTGTATAGTAAGTTCGGCAAGTCTACCAAACGTGGCTCCGATGCTTCAATCGGTGGCTTTGGTATTGGACGCTTTGCGCCTCTTTCCTACAAAGATAGTTTTACTGTTACTTCTTATTATAATGGCATTAAATCTATCTATAGTCTTTATATTTCTGAAGAGAATGATACTAAGATTGATGAAGTGTTCTCAGAGCCTACTTCTGAAGTTAATGGTATTTGTATTTCTGTTGGAGTTGCAAAGAATGATCTAACTAAATTTAATGAAGAAATCTCTAATTTTTTTAGTAATTTTGAAATTCTACCAAAGTTTCTAAATATCCAAACTAATATTGTTAAGCCTGAAATTCTTAGTCTTGGTAATGGCTGGCAGATTCGCAAGTCTCCTAATAGTTACAATTCGTGGTCAGTTGGCGAACAAGGTATTGTTATGGGAGGTATTTATTATCCCATTAATCCTGAACTCATTGATTTCAATGATTCAGACGCTTATTTTGCTTGGACTAAACATCTCAATAAACTAGTTTTTATTGCTGATATTGGTTCTGTTTCATTGCATCACTCACGCGAAACACTTGAGTACAATAAGACTACAAAGTCTTATCTAAAGTCTTGTTATAAATCTTTTTGCGAAGAATTCACTAATTCAATCAAGAATAAGATCGCGCAATTTGATTGTTTGCGTGATGCTATGGATTATTACAAGGAAATTAAGAATACATTTCCTCGAAACGCCTTTGATAAGCTTGAATCGCAAGATGTTTTTGTATTCAAGGGGTATAAGGTTACCTCTTTTACTTTCAATCGCGCCACTTATGAAGCAGATAATAAAGCGCATCGAATTCCTGTTTATGCTAAAACTTACAGCTTAGTTAATAATGATCGCGTAAGCGTCAGCAAGTGTTATACAATTACTAATGATAAAAATAATTATATTGTATTTCATGATATGCCTGACAACATAAAGATCGTTCCTCGCGTATTTAATCTGCTCAAGAAATATTCGACTGTAGTCGTTGTTGCTCACGATCAGTCAATCATTAGTTCTTCTATTGTTAATGGTGTTGATAAGTTCAAAGAAGTTAATGGATTTAATCTTATTAAGTCTGGTTATTGCAATCTTAGTGAATTGACTCCAGTAAAGCTTCCTTCTAACAAGAAAGCTTCTACCAGTTCATACACTCCTAATTATTTTTATAAGATTGAAGGTTCCGTTTTTCGCTCTTCAACTTCTTTTACTCAAGAAATCAACGATACTTCTATTACTAAGCTTTATTTTCCCATCTCTGATGGAAAGCCTATTAATCAGTATTCACAATTTTACTATGAAAAGAATAAACTTAATAGTCGCTTTTTTAGTGAAGTAGTCCTATTATTTAATACTCCTGTTTATGCAGTATCAAATAATGTAGCTATGACTACTAAATTTAAAAATCGCGCTGACTTCGTTGATGTTATTAATTATATCCAAGATAAATGGAATAGTTGCACTGATGAAGTTAAGTCGTTGATTCTTGAATACATTTCTTGCAAGACTGATGACGCATATAATATTATGACTTTTACTGTCATGGTTGCAGATATTATTACTTATCAGAAATATGATTACAAACTTAATTTTTGTTTAGAACTTATTAAGAAAGCAAATATGCTTGAATTCGCTAATTTTATTAAAAAATGGCGGCATGTATTGGAGAATCTTAAAATTAATATGTTCCATGACAATGAAACTCCAGTTTCTATCTGCGGGAAATATTTAAATCAAGCCACTGAAGAAATTTATAAAAATTATCCCGTGCTTGAAGTTCACCGCGATCTTTACCATTCTGATCGCAACAAAAATGAAGTAAAATTTAAAGAGTACATTTCCTTCATCAATCAGCAGAATTCTGTTGACTTTTCAGAAATTTGAGTTAGCATAGTCGAAGAATAAAGGTGTAAAAAATATTATGAACAAGCCAGCATATATTGTCACTAGCAACGCAATCACGGTCATTTGGGAAGGTCAGCCTTATACGGTTAATACCGACAATCCCAATTATACTGGATTGAAGAATGCTCTGCTAAATGCAGAATACGAAAACGTTGGTCGCTTTCTTGATATTAAGAAGCGGATCGAAGACTTTTCTCATGGCAGCATCAAGGTTGTTGCTGAGAAGGTTTACTATGGTAATTACGAACTCAAGGGTTTTGTAATTGATAAGCTGCTTGAGTTTTTGCGCTCAGGAGCCAAGGACGCTCAACCTATTCTCAATTTTATTGAGAAGCTTATGTTTAATCCTAGCAAGAACAGTGTCGATCAGTTGTACACTTTTCTTTCTTATAAGACTTTGCCATTGACTGAAACTGGCAATGTTATTGGATATAAGGGTGTTGATACTAATTATTATTCAAAGCATGGTAACAAGAATACAATTGTTATTACTGGTACTGTAAATGAAAACGGCTGCATCTTGAACAAGATTGGCGATACTATTGAAGTCGCTCGCAATTGTGTTGATGATAACAAGGACAATCATTGTTCTAACGGTTTGCACGTTGGTAGTTACGATTATGCAAAGGATTGGGCTGGCAATAACGGTCATCTTATGATGGTTGAGTTTGATCCTTCAAATGCAGTTAGTGTTCCTACTGATTGCAATTTCCAGAAGCTTCGCGTGTCTAAGTATAAGGTCATTGGTGAAGTTCCTTTTGAGCGTATTAAGGAGGAAGCTCCGCTCAATGAGCCATATTATAATACCGATGAAGAAATCGATGTTGATAATGAAAATGATTGCGACGACGATTGCGGTTGCAATATCAATGAAGGTTACAACTATAGCGATTCTACTTATCTCGCTATTAAGAATTACGTTGAGAGTCGTATTGAGGCTGGATTGCCTCCTACTCTCAAATCCATTCAATCCCGCCTAAAGGGAATTCATATCACTTGTCAAGAAATTATGGATATTTGTTTGGATTTAGGATTTACGGTTCAGAATGATGATGATACTGCTTTGTCGAACAGTCTTGTAACTGGCAGTGCGGAGTCAGACGATCAGTAATATATAATAATATGAGCGAAACAGCTACAGTTACAGAGCCAGTTGTCTTGTTGAATGCCATCACTAAGGCAACTCCAGAACAAGTTGACACGTTGTGGTCAATTCTAAAGTATAAGGAGATTGGTATTTACCGAAAGATTAAGTGCATGAGTTCCGTTCTTGGACTTAATTTTGATAAGGTAGTTACTGATCTTCCGAAAGATGAAACAGGTCGAATTCTTGATCACAAGACTCGTCACTTGATTCACGACATTCTAATTAAGAATTCCTAAAATGAATAAACGATATATCGTTAGAGACAAGGATGGTGCGTATCAGTCAGCTTATAATCTTGCGCTAGGAAAAAAGCAAGCGTATGATTGGGCTATGCAGTGCGCTAAGTCTGTAAACGGAGTTATTTATTATGTAGATGGTGATGCTAGTAAGGAGCAAGAAGTGTTCCGCGCACCTGATAGTTATCGTCGCAGCTAAATGAACAAGGTTTGCGGTCATCCTTAAAACCGCAATTTTTATATGGCTCATTTTGTTAAATTAAATGTATTAGATCCCGGTCACGATGAAGTGATCAATAAGACTAATAGACATTATAATCTTCAACTTATTAATTTAGACATGGTTGTTAATATAGAACAATCTCATGTACATAGTTTAATTTTTACTAAAAATAATACAATGCATCCAATCAGAGTAAAAGAAAGCTTGGATGAAATTCTTAAACTAGCAACCCCACAATGAACTGCGATTACTGCGGCAAGAAAACCGCTTTCTTAGAAGATCTTAATTACTGTTCTGTTTGTGTGGATTGTCTTGGAGAAATAGAAGAGCAAGATGATAGCCCTTTCGATTTAAATCAAAACGATAGAAACCATGACTGACAAAAATACTGAAAAACTGATCAATAGATTTCCCTCTATTTTTAAAGAGAATTTTTATTTTGAATGCGACGATGGATGGTTTGACATCATCTTTAATCTCTGCAAAGATATACAACACGAAATTAATAATTCTGGTTGTGAACAATTAGTTGCGCTTCAAGTTAAAGAAAAATTTGCGGGACTTCGATTTTATGCAAGCGGCGGAAACGAAGTGACCTCTGCTATGATTGATAAGTATGCAAAACTTTCTTCTGACACTTGTGAAGTGACTGGTGGTAAAGGCTATCTATGTGAAAAACTTGGATGGTATAAAACACTGTCTACGCAATCAGCGTTGCTTCTCGGTTTTAAAAAGTGTGAATAAAAAACAAATCCTCCGTAACTGGAGGATTTTTCTTGATTTTACCTCTTCGATACTGTAAGTTGGTTTTGAAACGTATGAAATTACTTGATTTATTTTGTTGCGCTGGTGGAGCGAGCATGGGTTATCATCAAGCGGGATTCGAAGTGACTGGAGTTGATATTAAAGATCAACCAAGTTATCCTTTTAAATTTATTAAAGGCGATGTCATGGAAATCATAAAGGATAAAGATTTTCTTAATTCTTTTGATGTTATTCATGCATCACCTCCTTGTCAGGGATATAGTAACGCTACAAAGCCTGACTCAATTTATGTTCATTATTCTCAAGGCAAAGATACTCCAAAATTAATTCAGCCAGTTCGTGATGCGCTAATTAATACTGGCAAATATTATATCATTGAAAATGTTGCTGGCGCAAAAGAATATCTCATTGAACCGTTTAGATTAACTGGTTATATGTTTAATATGCCAATCGAACGAGCCAGATATTTTGAATGTAATTTTCCAGTTGCAGAATTAAAGAATGTTACTAAACGTGGATATTCTAAAAAGTACGCCGAAGATAATGGCATCGACTATCGCGATATGAGTGTGACTGGCAAGAGTCGTCGTAAAGGCTCAATCGATGTTTGGCGCAAGGTTATGGATATGCCTTGGGCAGGTCGCGGCTGGGAATTGACAGAAGCTATTCCACCTGCTTATACTAAATACATTGGTGAACAACTTTTAAAATATGAAAGCAATCTTAGAATTCAATCTACCTGAAGATCAAAGAAAGTTCGAAATGGCGAATCAAGCTGCCGATATGGTTTCTGCACTTGGTCATTTCGAAGATAGACTACGAAGTTATATAAAATACGGCCACGAATTCAAATCTGCAAATGAAGCTCTTGAATCTATTCGCGCTCTTTTGCATGAAGAAATTAACCTTCGACGCATAAATATTCATGACTGCTGATATACAAACAGAAATAGTTAAACTCTCTGAAGAGTGGTACGAACTTATTAGTAGCAATCATCATAAAGATAAAGATTGCCATTGGTACATAGAAACGCGCTGGTCTTATGGTGAGCAACCTGAGTTTCGAGTTTTGCATCATGGCTATATGACTGATGATATAGAAATTGCTTGTGACTCTTATGAAACAGCACTAATGGAATTACGGACCATTCTTAAACGAGCAATCGAAAGAGAAAAAGAGTCAGAAAAGCTACCAAAATACAATGACTGGTAAATCTAAAGGATTTACTCTCATAGAAATAGTGTTGGCGACAGTGATATTATTATCATTGATCGCCGCACTTGTTATTAATTTTGATTCTTTAAGAGGAGATCAATATAAAGAAGCAAAAGAAAATCTCAAAACATTTCTAATAAATAAACGGCATCAGGCGGCATATCATCAGAAAGAATTTGAGTTATCTTTCTCTGAAGATTATACAATTAATTCAATTGAAAATCCCGATGAGCTTGCGGCGATAACTAACGATTTAAAAATAATAGAAACATCTGCAACAAAAATTGTTTTTTTTCTTGACGGGACGATTGAAGAGAGCTACATTATCACCAGTTCTAATGATGGAAAAGTAACTAATACTTTTCGTATAAATGTCATTGGAAAAATAGATTATGATAAGTAAAGTTATAATATATGAATATGAAATTCACTCGCAAAGGATTCTTTAAATCTATATTCGGCAGTTTTGTAGCGGCAGCAGCGACTCCATCTCTAATCAAAGCAGAAGAGAATATTCAACCGCCAAAAGATTTATCACTTAATAACGGCAATCTTGGTATTGGAGGATCAAGTAATGTTGGATTAGGAGTTCCTAATCCTGATAATAAACTCCATGTTGAAGGTATTATTTTTCATATTAATGATCGAAGATTAGAAATGTCAGGAAATGAAAATGGCGATTTTGTAATAAAATGGCTAGATGTTGAAGATCATGAATCTTCGTCTCGCATCATGATTGAAAGACCAAAACCTAACCCTTTTAGAAAATCTATTACTAATGACATTCGATAGTCATAAGAAAAAAATACTATTACTTTCTGATCTTCACAATAATATTGAGAAGTTCAATAAGATCATTCGTCATGAATCGGCAGATATAAATATTTGTCTTGGCGATTGGTTTGATAGTTTTTATTTGGATGATTCTGATGATTACAAAAAGACTGCTGATTATTTGATGCGATATTTATCTGCACCAAATAATTACACTCTCTTTGGTAATCATGATTTGCATTATCTATTCAATAATCACTACACTATATGCAGTGGATATGAAGATAGAAAGTATTTTGCTATCGATGAAATTCTAGGATCTGAACGCCAAAATATTACTAATAAATTTAAATGGCGCGTTTGGGTTGATGGTATTCTTTGTACTCATGCTGGACTATTTTCTGATTACATAGATCCATCTGTTAAAAATAATGATGATTTAAATCTTTTTCTTGTGAAAGAAGTAGAACGTGCAAATATTGCCGTGCGAACAGATCAAAATCATTGGTTTTATTATGCTGGTCGAAGTCGAGGTGGTCCTAAAAAAGCTGGAGGAATTGTGTGGCTAGATTTTAAACAAGAGTTTCAGCCTGTTGAAGGATTAAAACAAATCGTTGGTCACACTTATCATAAAAATGGTAAAGTTAATCCTCACCATTTAGATGGCAGCGTTAATCCCGCAGATTGCGACAATCTTTGTATTGACAACGGATTAAATGAGTATATTGTAGTCAGCAACGGTAAGTTGGAAATAAAGAAATTTTTAGATATATGAACGTCAAACTAGTAGCTGTAACTTCACCAAAAATTGAAGGCTTAAATAATGCCGAAGATATTGTATCGTATTGCGCGAGAGTAAGTAATCCATCTAATCAGATGAATACTGAAACCGCGCCAAGACTTCTTAAATATCTAATTAAGCATCAACATTGGAGTCCATTTGAAATGGCAAGTGTAACAGTCGAAATTGTTACGAGCAGAGCTATTGCCGCGCAAATTTTGAGGCACAGATCTTTTGCTTTCCAAGAATTCAGTCAAAGATATAGCGTAGCTACAAAGCTAGAAGATATTCAATGGCGAATGCAAGGTAAAACTAATAGGCAAGTTGGTGATGCTGAAGTAGATTTGTCGCCAGAAAAAATTGAATTAGTCAATAATGCACTTAATAGCAGTCTCAAAGCGTATGATTCATTAATTGAAGCTGGCGTTGCTAAAGAATGCGCTAGAATGGTATTGCCATTAACTACGCAGACCACTATGTACATGACTGGCACACTTCGCAGTTGGATTCATTATATTGAATTGAGAGCAAAGGAAGATACGCAAAAGGAGCATAGAGAAATTGCAGTAGGCATTAAGAACATATTCATTAATGAGTTTCCTGTCATTAGTGAAGCTTTAAGCTGGATTTGAATCAATTATGATTACTAAATATAATTTGTTCCTTGATGATGTTCGTGTTCCAACTGATGTAACTTGGGCAAATGTCCCAATAGATCAACATTATTCTGTTGTACGAAACTACAAGGAATTTGTAGATTTAATCACTCTTAGGGGAGTTCCCAAGTTCGTCTGCTACGATCACGATTTAGCGGATTGTGACAATATAAAAGAAATGACTGGATATGATTGCGCCCAATGGTTAGTAGCATATTGTGCTGATAAAAACATCAAGCATCCATCTTATGTTGTGCATAGCATGAATCCTGTCGGAAAACAGAATATCGAAGCATACATTAATTCTTACAACAAAACACTATGAGCTATCAATTGCAATTTGATTTCGAAACGCCAGAACAAAAAGAAAAACGTCTTAAAGAATGGCAAAAACAAGAATCAGAGATCGATAAGATGTTTGAGACAGATGGTGATTATTATACATATAATAAATATGTAGACAAGTTTCTTGATCTTCTTCCATATAGACTTGGATGGGGATTTAAAAACAACTGGAGCGAATTGCGCTGGTGGATTAAATGTAAGTATCAACAATTTCGCTATGGAGTTTCTGATGATGATGTGTTTTCTCTGGAAAGCAGAATTGCCGAGTATATTGTGCCTCGTTTACAGTATTTTAAAAAGAAAGGTAAATTCGGTATTCCTATGAAATTCTTGCCTAGTAATTATATTTATCTTGAAGGCGAAGAGAGAGATAAAGTAGAAAAAATTGGCGAAAAAGAGATTGATAGAATCTTGGATGAAATGATTTTTGCTTTTGATTATATTATTAATCCAGATAAGTATGTACCTTTTCCCGAGTCGTCTGCGAAGTGGGATCTTAAAGATAGAAACTATTTCAATAGAGAAAAAACTATTGAAGAAAAAGCTGCTTGGGACGATTATATAAAGAAGTGCGAACAATATAATATTCGCAAAAAACAAGGTCTGCAATTGTTTGCGGAACACATGGATATCTTGTGGATATAAATGAAACTTCTTTTAGCAATATTATTGCTTAGTATAGTTTATGTTATTGGATGGTATCAAATTCATGGACAATTTTTATGGGATTGGTTCAAGAAGTATGAATACTATTTAGTATTAATAAGCGTACCATCTACACTAATATCTATTCGCGCAATCAAGTTAATCAATGAACACTTCAATGGATTAATTTGGCCGAACAGAGTGTTAACTTTTACTATAGGCATAATATTGTTTACGTTCTTAACTTCTTATCATTTTGGTGAGAAATTGAGTTTAAAAACGTTGACATTATTATGTCTTTGTGGTATTATAGTTACACTTCAAATAATTTGGAAATGAAATTCACGACACAACAATACGAACTCATTTGCAAAACCCGCGATGAAATAAGAGAATTGAATGAAAAACAGCATAAATTATACGATGATTTGCTTAAAGAATTGAATATAAGTGTTTATGCCGAAGATTGGATGTTTGATTATATTTATAATGAGAGTGGATCAATAGATGATATAGAAGCTAGAATGTAATATGAATCAACCAACTTTTTATTTAAATTTAGATCTTCCTAAGAATTTCACTAGAGAAGATGCTGAAAAAATTCGTAAAGATGTCCTTGACTTCCTTGAAGGCAAGCGGCATTATGGTGCGAAATACGATGGCAAAAACGGAATAACCGTTAAAGTCGTCAGCGTATCTACAAATCATGATTGAGAAAGCTATTGAACGTCTTCGCGCATACAACGAATGGCGCACTGGAAAAGATAAACGCACAATGGATGAAGCGGGTATTAAGCCGCGCCAAGTTACCGAAGATATTGAAAATATCTGCAATGAACTAGAAAAACTAATTAAAATGTATGCAAGTGGTAATTAACCTTTCAGGAACTTTTTCTATTAGCTCCGAAGCTGTAGAATTTATAAAAAAGAAAATAAAAGACAAGAACGCCAAAAAAACAATTGGCCCTTATTCATTCGATAATGATCGAACTAATTATCTTTTAATTGAAGCAGTAAAAAAACTAAAAAAGAAAGCGAATGGAATTGATGCAGATTTAAAAATCGTAGAGATTCCAGATGATATCGAATGGTCTATTTTCGGTTGTTCTGGTAGCGAGTGGATTGGAGAAAAACATAGAACTTGGCGGTGAATGAAGCCGCGAATATTGAAACGTGCAGTTGAAACTGCTCATGCTTTATGCCCAACCAATTGGAAGAATGTTAATAATTCTCATATAGCTTTTCTTGTTAAGAAAAACAAGATAGTTAAAATTGGTTGGAACAAAAAAAGAACTCATCCTAAAATATCAAAGCATCCGTATCATGATGGATACGTTGGTACTCATGCTGAATTAGATGTAATTCTAAAATCAGGACTTGATAGTCTCGACGATCATTCTATGATTGTACTTAGAGTTGATAGAAAAGGACGATTAGCAAACAGTAAACCGTGTCCCGGTTGTTTGAGTTTGCTTAAGTCTTATAATGTTGACGAAGTTTTTTATTCAGATGGTGAAGGCAAGATTGAAAAATTATCAAATTAATCTTGACTATATCTGAGTATACATTATTATAACCGAAATGAAGAAAGATTTATACATGAAGAAGGCGAACGAGAATATAGTTATTCAAAGTGATGATCTTAAGTTCGATGGAAAGAATATTATTATTCCATCATATTATGCTGGTGTTGTTTCTGATTATTTAGCAAACGTAGACACGCAAGGCATGAATGATGCAGATAAGCATGACTTTATGGCGTTCTCCAGTTTCTTTGAAGCGATTCTTGATTATAAAAATAATAAGTAATTATGGGAATGTACGATACTATCATTTGTGAATGTTGGTTACCGATGCCAGATGAACCAAAAGGTTATACTGGCTCACACAATTTTCAGACTAAAGATCTTGATCTAGCCCTTGCATTATACATAATTGATGAAAATGGTCAATTATCTATTGAACGTAGAGAAGGGGAATGGGTGGAAGGTAATAAAAATTCCACTAGTCTTTTAGAAAAGCTTGGATATTTCAAAACTACTAAGAAATGGCTTGAGCAATTAAACTCAACCATTACTATTGTATTCTATGATTATCAGCAGTCAGATAATACTGATCATGATTATTTTATAGAATATGAAGCTGTATTTGTTGACGGCAAAGTATCTTCAATAAAGATTATTAACTTTGAAGCTAAAGATAACGCTCAAAGAAAGATCAATGACGCTGAATTCGATAGAAAGAACAGAGAGCAATACGAGTTTAGAAAAACTTGGAAGTACAAGTATTTTGTAAAGCCATATAATAGAACTATTAGTTTTGTATTTCGCAAAATTAGCAAAGCTGCTTATAATCTGTCTTATATTCTTAATAGAATAGAACATAAAATTAAGATATGAAAGAAGAGCAAGATTCAACATTTCTTATTTGTGATTGTTTTAGTCATGGTCTTCTAGTAGAGAAGTTTGAAGGCGAGGAAGAAGTGTCTTTGAGTTTGTTTGAACGAGGATTAGGCGGCAGAATTCTTAGTTTGTCAGAAAGACTAAAATGGTGTTGGCAAATACTTAGATATGGAAAACCTTGGTCTGATTTTGTAATATTAAACGTAGAGAATCAGAAACGATTAAAAGAATTTTTATGAAATTCAAGAATTTCGAGGGTGTAGAGTATACGGTTAATTATAATAAACCATTAGGGCGGCAACACGCTTCTGGTTTATGCGATTCTCCTGATACAGAATATCCTCAAATTCATGTTGATCCTAGATTATTAACTCGTCGCCAATTAAATGTATTGATTGAAGAAGTATTTCATGCTCATCTATTTGATTTACCGGAAAGAAAAGCCAGAAAGTTTGCTGCTAATCTTGGAAAATTAGTTTATAATAAATTTATTAAGAAAAATAATCAATAATATTGTTTTATTTTTTCACATTCGCTATTATGATATGTACAATTAGAATATAACAATGAAAAAATGTTTATACTGTAGCGAATTTATAGATACTGAAAACGACGATTATCAAAAAGTTGGTAAGAAGTTGGTATGTGTATTCTGCTATGAAGAATATGCAGATGAAATAGATAATAATTTTGCAGAAGATGAAGAAGATAATTGTCGCGAAGAAGAATAAAAAGTGTAATATATAGTAGCGCAAATATAAACTGTTCAAACTTTGATCTATTGATTAAAAAACAGTAAGGCCCGAAGCGCATCGAACTTGTGTTTGAGATCGGGCCTTTTTTCGTCTCTTTCTCCAAACTTTCTCAAAAAATCTCACGTTGCAGTACAAACTCCCCTTGACAGTCTCTAAAAACCTGCTAAAGTCGTCGCGTATGGAAAATCCATCACCTAAGATTGGTCGCGGTCGCCCAAAGGGCGCAACCTCCACTATTGAAATCACGTTGGGTGAGCTTCTTGCGAAGCTTAACAACGATGCAAACGCCACCGTTACTGTTGGTCGTGTATGGTACAACAAGTACCAGAACGTGCCTGTAGCCTCGGTTCAAGACGGTGATTCTCTTCCTCAAGAGATTCAGAATCAGCTTGACGAAGAGCCTGTTGTAGAGTTCACTATTACCCAATAATGAACTACTTTGCTGAACTTGTTGGACAAGAAGAAGTTAAACGCAAGCTTTCATTTTATTTGGAAGCTCATGCTAAGACTGAACTTGTACCGTTTTTAAACTTTGTTGGTGCAAAAGGTCTCGGCAAGACTGCGTTTGTTCGCGAATTTGCTAAGAACATTTTTAATGCAACTGGAGTTAAGAAACCACTGCTTGAACTAAATAGTTCTAGTGTTAAATCGGGGAATCAGTTTTTTGAACAAGTTTTTCTGCCCCACATTCAAGATCAAGAAATTATTTGTTTCTTTGATGAAGCGCACTGTCTGCCAAGAGACTTTGCTCACGCTTTACTGTCTATTCTCTCTACAGAGAAAGATCATGTAATTGATTATAATGCTGGTAAAGCAAATTATATCTTCAATTTCAAGAAGCATCATTTTATATTCGCGACAACTGAATCAGATAAGCTATTTATTCCGTTGCGTGATCGATTGACGACAATTGAATTTGCAGATTATAATACTAACGAACTGAGGGAGATTTTTCAGAAAGCTCTACCGAACATTGAATTCGATGAAGAAGCGTTGTCAATGTTGTCTGAAACTTCCCGAGGTAACGCAAGATCTTGTGTCCTTCGCGCTAAAGAAGTAAAGCTTTACGCTGATCGATACGAGATCACGCGATTTACCAAAGAAGATGCTGAGAAGTTGTTTTTTATTCTTGATATTCTTCCTCACGGTTTAAATAGAATTGAGTGGCAAATACTAAATATTTTGCGTAAAGAAGGTAACTGTACTCTTTCTATGCTTGCTGCAAAAACTGGATTGTCAAGAACTGCGATTCAGCGCGATCATGAATTGTATCTTATTCGCAAAGGATTTATTAACATTGATAATATAAGATATATTACTGGTAATGGTTGTAAAGTATTAGAAAGTGTAAAGAAATAAGATAGTATTTAAGTGCGCTTCGCAAGCATAGATGCCGATGCAGGGGTTTTGTAAACCTCAGAGCAGAGTTGAAGTCTCTGGCGAAGCTCCAATTTTTATGAAAAGAAGTTTGTATAAAGAAGAAATTCTCAAATTGAGATCTGAGGGCAAAACATACTCAGAAATTGCGAATATCTTGAATTGCTCAAGGACATTGGTAACGTATTTTCTAAATACAGATTATCAATCAAGCCATCAAAATCGATCTAAGACTTTTAAAAAGACTAATAGATTTGCAAAGAAAGAAGAAGTAAGAAACAAGTTTGGCGGCAAATGTCAAATTTGTTCTTATGACAAATGTCAAAATGTACTGAGTTTTCATCATCTTCCCGGTACAAATAAAAAGTTTACTATATCTGATGCAATAGTAAGAAAAAGAAAATCAGATGAAGAATTGGTTGAAGAGTTGAAAAAATGTATTTTGGTTTGTGCGAATTGTCACGGTGAGATTCATGCGGGGATTACAGAAATTCCCAAAAGTATCAAGAACCCCTTGACAAGTGAAGAAAGTGTGGTAGAGTAAGTACGTTCTTTAAATTTTGCGGGTTGGAGAAGAGGTCATCTCGTCACGCTCATAACGTGAAGATCATCGGTTCGAATCCGATACCCGCTAGATTTTCCCTTGACAATCGAAGAAAGTGTGATAGATTGTCAATGTTCTTTCAATAATGCGTTCGTAGCTCAACGGTAGAGCATCGGCCTTTTAAGCCGGGTGTTGTGGATTCGAATTCCACCGGACGCACCATTTTTTTAGTTCTTTAAAATTTTAAGCAGTGAAGTCACTTATATGTCAATGTGTGTTGATTATATAAGATTGGAAATACGTTTCCCGCTGCTTATTTAATTTAATATGTAGTAGTTTCTATGGGTCGTTAGCTCAAGGGTAGAGCAAAGAACTCATTTAGTATAAAGTGCCTTATAGAAGAAATTCTATATTGAATTGCGTCAAATTCGGTGAAACCTAAACTAGAAATAGTAGGCAATGCCGAGCCAAGCGAGATTAATTTATTAATCTTGAAGGTGTAGAGACTTGACGGCGCGTTCCTAAAGTATTAATACTATGGAAGTGGCAAAGTCCAGAGAGAATAGAAATATTCACAAATCCGAATTCTTTGGTTATTCGTTCGAATCGAATACGACCCACAGAGACTATTGCATATCTAATTGTTCTTTAACATTTTGCAGAAAATCGACGTATTCTTTTGTTACTTTTTCTTCATTCATTGGACCCAAATCTTGTATAATATAATTTTTGTATCCATGTTTTTCTATAGCTTCATATCTCAATTTGTCTTTCTGTTGCACTCTCTCAAGTAATTCATTTCCCATTACTGATTTATAATGCCAAACACCATTCCAATGAATAGCTAATTTTTGACTTGGGATAATAATATCAGCGTCCCATCCATCAAATAGTCTTTTATTAGCAATAGCATCAGGATATATTTCTTTAATTTTAGCGAAAAACATTTTTTCATTGCTGCTTCTATTACGTTTATGAAATTCTAAAGAAGAAGTTTTACTTCCTCCCTTTTTACCAGCTTTTTGTCTTACTATAAAATAACATTCATTTGAGCATGTTTTTTGTTGCCTACAATGAAAAAACTCTTTAGAGCATACAATACAAATATTTTTTACATGAGCTACTTTATAACAACCTCTTGATAAAACTTTATGATCAGCTTCTTTAAGTTTTTCATTATATCTACTCTTGTTTGATGCAGATATTTTATTTTTAGTTTCTTCAGATCTATATGTATTAATTTTATTAGCGCATAGTCTTGAACAGCAAGGTTTAAATAAACTTTTAGAACGTTTTTTAAAATCCGCTTGAGTTACTAAAAAATCAATATTACAATTAGCGCAATTAAGCTTTATTAGTTCTTTTTTAATTAGAGACGCTTGACACTTATTCGAACAAAAATGCTTTAGCTGAGATTTTAATTTATAATCACTTTTGAGTTGTTTTTGAATTCTTTGAAAATCCTGTTGACAACCATCACATTTGAGAGCTATCATGGATGAAGACGCTGAAGAAAGCATTTGTTCTACTGAAATAAGAAGCATATATATATTATACACCAAAATGCGAGAAGTTCAAAAGATATGAGGTCAACCAAAGGTTTTCGTTGACAAATCGTTGATTTTTCGCATAATAGTGCAAGATTTCGTTGTGGGTGAAGCTGGTAGTCTAGCGCCGTGACTTATAATCGCGGAGATAAATAGGGGCAGAACCTACATCCACAACCAATTTTATCGGTCCATTGGTCTAGTGGTTATGACACTGCCCTTTCACGGCGGGGACGAGAATTCGATTTTCTCATGGACTACCAAATTTTTCCCCTTGACAGGGGTCACAGTCTATAGTAGATTGTGCGTGTTCTTTAAATGGGTGCATAGACCAGCGGAAGAGTCAACAGACTTA
>Ga0129333_10000909_pt1 | contig 26125 bp, 25 predicted proteins | sample CPB6_08_DNA_FD_94474 | JGI IMG/M metagenome (GOLD analysis project Ga0129333, IMG submission 94474) | Freshwater to marine salinity gradient microbial communities from Chesapeake Bay, USA - CPBay_Sum_0.6_0.8_DNA | ecosystem: Environmental > Aquatic > Marine > Coastal | place: USA: Chesapeake...
CCTCACCCTTGGCGCCACGCGCCGAGATGAGCGGCTCGAGGAGGGGCCCATCGGGGCCAGAGAGCGACGCCAGGACGTCGTTTGCCTCGGCGAGGTTGTCGAACGTGTGGGTGAGCGAGACCGTAAGCCCGTTGTCCTCGGTGGGCGTGGGTCCGGTGACCTCCCAACCCGCCTCCTGCAGGTCGCCGAATTGCAGTTTCGTGGCGAGATTCGGCTCGGCCGCCACGGCTTCGGCGTCGGCGGTTGCGGTCACCGTGATGCTGCCCGAACCGTCGTCGTTCACCACCGTGGTGACCACCGTGTCGACCCGGCACGCCGACAGTCCGAGCACCGCAAGGAGTGCCGCGGCTGCCATCGAGAGGAACCGGCCGACGCGCATGACCCGCAGATTCTTCCAGATACCCCATCACACCCCCATGTCACCGTGGTCACCATGAACACGTTCACGAACCGGTGCCCGTCATGACGAAGATGCGAGTGGTCCACCGCTGCGGCGAGTGCGGCGCCGGGCATCCCAAGTGGTCGGGACGGTGCGCCGGATGCGGTGCATGGAACTCGCTCATCGAGGATGTCGAGGGTGAGCCATCGGCCCCGCCGGCGTGGACGGGGGCAGCACCGGAGGTGCAGAACATCACCCAGATCGACCCACTGGAGGGCACGCCCCGGCCCACCGGGGTCACCGAGGTCGACCGGGTGCTCTCGGGCGGCCTGGTCCCGGGTTCGGTCACCGTGCTCGGCGGCGAACCCGGCATCGGTAAGTCCACCCTGTTGCTGCAGATCCTCGCCGCAACCACTGGCCGCACGCTGTACATCTCGGCCGAAGAGAGCGCCAAGCAGGTGCGTCTGCGCGCCGACCGCCTGGGTGCGCTGAGCGAGCACATCTCCCTGCTCGCCGAGACCTCGCTGCCACGCATCCGTGCCGCTGCCGCAGCACTGTCGCCCGACCTCATGGTGGTCGACTCCATCCAGGCGATCACCGATCCCGAGATCGGCGCCGGCCCCGGCTCGGTCTCGCAGGTGCGCGGCTGCGCGCAGCAACTCGTGGCCGATGCGAAGGCCGTCGGTCGCACCACGATCATCGTGGGCCACGTCACCAAGGAGGGCACACTCGCCGGCCCGCGTGTGCTCGAGCACCTGGTCGACACCGTGCTCTCGTTCGAGGGCGACCGGCATCATGCGCTCCGGCTACTGCGTGCGGTGAAGCACCGCTTCGGCACCACCAACGAACTCGGCCTCTTCGAGATGGAGGGCCACGGCCTCGCCGCGGTGCCCGACGCCAGTCAGTTCTTCCTCGCCGATCGGCAGGCGGGTGTCCCCGGGTCCGTCGTGGGCGCGGTGCTCGAGGGCCACCGACCGCTGCTCGTCGAGGTGCAGGCACTGGTGACGCTCTCCAGCATGACGTCACCACGTCGGTCTGCGCAGGGTCTCGACCAGGGTCGGCTTGCGCTCCTGCTTGCAGTGCTCGACCAGCGCGCCGGACTGCTGTTCGCGCCGTGTGATGTCTATACCTCGGTCGTCGGAGGCATCCGGCTTGGCGAACCCGGCGGCGATCTCGCCGTGTGCATCGCTGCGGCATCGGCGCTCACCGGTCGCTCGGTACCCGGGCGCGTGGTGGTCTGTGGCGAGGTGGGCCTTGCGGGTGAGGTACGTCAGGTGGGGCAAATCCCGCGTCGACTCGCCGAGGCCGCCCGACTTGGTTTCACGACGGCCATCGTTCCGCGTTCTGCTGCGGTGCCCGTGGAGGGCCTCGAGGTGATCGGTGTCAGCACGGTGCTGGAGGCACTGCAGGCGCTCGCGCTCGTCGACGCACCCTCGGCCGAGACACGCACCGTGTACGCACGCCGCGTTAACTGAATCGGCACCACCACGCACCGCCCCTAGAATCCATGTATGGCTGGCGCATCACGGAACCGCTCCGAGTTGCTCCACGCCGCGCTGGCACAGGTGGCTCCCGGTACGGCGTTGCGCGAAGGCCTCGACCGCATCGTGCGGGCGAAGATGGGTGCGCTGCTGGTGCTCGGCGACTTCCCCACCGTGCTCAACATCTGTTCCGGTGGTTTCCTGCTCGACTCCGCATTCAGTCCCCAGCGCCTGTCGGAACTGGCGAAGATGGATGGCGCAGTCATCCTCAGTGCCGACAGCATGCGGATTGCGCGTGCAAACGTGCACCTCGTTCCCGACCCCACCACCGTCACGAGCGAGACCGGTACGCGTCACCGCACCGCAGAGCGCGTGGCACGCAGTATCGAGGTGCCCGTGGTGTCGGTCAGCGAGGAGATGGGCGTGATCGCCGTGTACGTGGGCGACCACAAGCACGTACTGCAGGAGATCGGCCGACTGCTCGAGCGTGCGAACCAGGCACTGCAGACCCTCGAGCGATACAAGGCGCGGCTCGACGATGTCACCAGTTCGCTGGGTGCACTCGAGGTGGAAGACGTTGTCACGCTCCGCGATGTGGCTGCCGTGGTGCAGCGCAGCGAGATGGTGCGGCGGATCTCCGACGAGATCGACATGATGATCATCGAACTCGGGATCGACGCACGTCTGCTGCGCCTGCAGCTCGACGAGTTGTTCGGTGAGACGAACTTCGACCTCGACCTCGTCATCCGCGACTACGCCGCCTGCGGTGACCGGGAGTGTCTCGAGCCCATCCTCCATCGACTCATGGATTTCGACGACGACGAGTTGCTCGATGTACGCCGGGTGGCCGGGGTGCTGGTGCAACTCGACCCCGATGCCGACCTCGACCAACCCATGCAACCGCGCGGATACCGACTGCTGTCACGAATCCCCCGGATGTCGGAGAGTGTGGTGGCCAACGTGGTCGAGCGCTTCGGGACGCTGGCAAAGGTGCTGCGCTGCACGGCCGCCGACCTTGCCGAGGTACCCGGTCTCGACGAAGCGCGGGCCCGAACGGTGAAGGACGCCCTGAGCCGCCTCGCCGAGTCGAGCATCCTCGAGCAGTACGGCTGACACAACGCACCTTGCGCGCTCAGGCCACCGCACGGTCGCCAAGGAGGCCGTGAGCGAGATCCGCAAGCCAATCCGAGGGTTCGTTCTGCCACGGGTCCCGAGCGAGGCTGCGCAGGTACGTCTGCCACTCGTGACGAACCGCAGCCGCATCGCCGGCGAGTGAATGGGCGCGCAGGCGAAGTGCCACCAGCTCCTCGTGGCCCGGCAGCACGCTCAGGCCGATACCCGTCGCCCACAAGACGTCGACGGCGTTGCGCTGTGACAGTTCGCGTTCGGCAAGGTCGGCTGCCGCACCCACCACCAGCAGGGTGGCGTTCGAGGTGATGGCCTCCGAATCAGCCCAGCCGTAACCGCTCCCGACGAATGGGGCACCTCGTACGAGTTCCAGCGCACAGCGAAGCTCCCGACTGGCATCCTCGGGACTCGGTGCGGAGGACGCCCGCCGACAATGCAGCTCGAACAGGTCGAGGTCGGACACCACCGCCTCGTGCAGGGCGAGTCGCTCGCCATGCGGACGCGTGAGCCACTCGCCGCCGTGTGGCGCACGCACCCGACGGGACAGAGCACGTCGTGCCTCGGACATCACGTTTGCGAACGATGAGTCACGTACCTCGGTCTCCCAGAGCGCCGCGCGTGCTGCCTCCCGGGTACCTGCTCGACGGTGCAGCGTCAACCACACAAGTAGCTCCAGCGACTTCGATCGATCGAACGTCACTGGACACCCATCTGCGTCGAGTACGTCTACGGGACCGAGTACCCGCACCACGAAGGACCAGTCGGCCGGGCGTGTCGGTAGCGGGGTCGTCCCTGGCTCGTGTGCCTCATGGCGTACCTCGGCGATCGGTGGATCGAGCGCAACTGGTTCACCATTGGGGGCCGCCCACACGTCGTTGATCGTTGCTGCCTCGGTGACCGACCGCAAGCCCTCGAGAATCGTTTCCCCGCCGGCGGCACCGGCGAGCAGTGCTCGCACCTCGAGGAGGTCGTGCTCATCGAGGCCAACCGGCTGTATCTCGAGTGCGAGTGGTTGCAGGAGCCAGCGATCGGTCACCTGGGTCAACCGCATCGGCCCACCGAGGGCAGGAACAGCACCTTGCCCCGCTGGGCGCTCGACCAACACGTCGTGCTCATCACCTCCCAGTTGGATGGCGAGACCAACCGCCCGACGGATGTGTTCGGCCTCAGGCTCGCGACCAGTTACCACCAGTGAGCGCGCGACATCGAGGGGCACATGCACCGATCCGAAGGTGGAGTGGCCAAGGTGAACGAGTGCCGAGGTCTCTGCAGCAAGCGTCCGGGGTTGGATCACCGCGCGGGGGACCGCTACGCCCAGCACACCCGACCATCGCTCGACGCCGGCTATCGAGAACGCATCGGGTGGCGCGGGTGCCGGACCACCAAACCAGAAGAGCACCTCGCCGGTCGCCGACAGCGTTGCGGCAAGAGGACGTTGCTCTTGAGGGGGGACTGCTGAGCCTGCATACACCCAGAGTGCGTTCAGGCTGTCGGCGGGCACCGTTGCGGCGCTTCGCCGAAGCCGTTGCAGCAAGCCAGTAACGCTGGCGTCGGCGGGGGACACCCGCGCCGGCGTGCGCGTGCGCCGAAGCCGGGCATGGCGGCGCGCCGAAACGGCAAGAACCACTGCTGCGGAGAGGAACCCTGTCTCCACCCAACCGAGACGGATTCCCGTCGAGCCAAGCGAGACACTCGCAACGGTCGTTGGCGACTGAGCGGCGGCCGGAGCCGTCGGCACTACGGGCGTGAGGCTCACCAGTCCGCTGATCACGACCGTGGCAACGCGTCGGACGGGGCCCCCTCTGCTGGGCAACTCGTGACGTCTCGGAGTTCGCAAGCGGAGGAACTCGATAGCGAAGGCCGCCATCACACGCAGCCAGAGCAACCAGAGGATGATCCCGCCGCCCTCCACCAACAGTGTTCGAACCTCACCGGCATCGAGGTGTTGCCACGAGGTACGCGGCCGAAACCGGAGGACCTCAGTGGGCATCCCGACCACCTCGAGCAGGAACACGGGAGGTCCGGCGACGAGAAGGATGGCGATGAGCACATAGGGGATTCGGCGGGTTCTCGATCGACTCACGATCACTCCTCAACGATCAACGGGTTCTGCGGTGCGGGAGATGCTCACGGTGCGACTGCCGAGTCCGACCACTCCGAGGAGGACCGGGTGCACTTCCACCGTGACCGTGACCGTCACCGACCGGGGACTTGCCAGCACGGTCCCGGTCGCACCGATCCGGTCGAGATACCGGCGAGAACGGGCCACTGCCCGTTCGACGTCGATCTCCAGACGACCCTTGCGGAGGCCACGTAGTTCCTGGGCGCCGTCGCGCGCGGCTTCCTCGGCAATGGCAGCACTGCGCGTACGTGCCGCCACGAATCGGCCACCGTCGAGCACGAGGCCGGCACAGGCAACAAAGATGCCGACCACACACACCATCAGCGCGGTGATGGACCCAGTGTCGCGTGCTGTTCGTGGCCGACTCATGACACCTCCGACCGGTAGCGATCGATCGGGGCGACGGCAGCAGCGACAAGTCGGCGCGACCCGAAGTCACCCAGATCGTCTGCGTTGGTGATACAGATCACCTCGACGCGTACGTGGCGATCGAAGACCTCGACAGCCGCCGAGATCTCGTCACACGACACCCCGTTCCGGGCGATCGAGGAAAGCGCCGCGGCTCGTCCAACAGACTCCATCCGACTCCGTCGCACCATCGACGCTGCTCGCGCTCCACTCCCGGCAGCTAGCTCCACCTTGTTCCGACCCTCACCGAGTCGGCCGCACCACACCACGAACAACAAGCAGAGACACAGCACGGGCACCACAACGACGAACTCGACAGCACCACTGCCGAGATCATTGGGTTCTCGTACTCGGCGAGCAGGTCGGCCCTGCCGACACTGCCGCAGCCGGGTCGGGCGTGACCTTCTCATCGTTCGTCCTCGAACAAGTAGCGCTCCTTGGGGGCGGCCGCCCGGCGGGACACGGCTTGCGAGAAGAACGGCACCACCCGACGGACACGCACTGTGACTGCAGCGGTGATCTCGCTCGACCCGTCTACGGAGACCCCGAGCAACTCCGCCCCGGACGCAGCAACGACCTTGCTCGCCTCCTGCGCGCCGGCAGCCGAGGAAGCGTCGGCGCGTGAGGCCACTGACACAGCACGTGTTGCTGCATTGCTGGCGATGTTTGCGGCGTGGAAGTACGTCGCCGCTTGCACCCCGAGGAGCACCACGAGGAACACGATCGGGACGAGGATGACGTACTGAACCGTTCCCTCGCCCCGATCGCGGCGTGTCGCCGAATCGAAGGCACTCACAGCTGAATCGAGTTCGCCTTGTCGGTCACCTTGCTGCGGATGATCGTGCCGGCAGCGATTGCAGCGAGCACGAGAAGTGCGGCAAGCGCCACCGTGGTTGCGGAGACCTCGCCACGGTCGCGGTCCATCTCCCACGAGGCGAGGAAGCGGGTGACGTAGTAGCCCCAGATCTGCTCGATGTTTGACATGACATTTCCTTTCAATTGGTGATGTGTACGTAAAGGCTCGGCCTCAAGTAGCGGCGAGAATGACCTGGGTCGCCGGATATCCGAGGAGAAAGAGGAATCCGCCGAACAACAGGACCGTCGGCAGACCCATCCGCTCGGTGGCGGCGGCCGCGTTGGCTTCGATGTCTGCGAGAACGTGGCTCCTCAGCGACTGCGCCCGCGCTGCCAGCGAGTCAGCGACACGAGCCCCCTCTCGCCCTGCAAGTTGCACGCTTGCGGCAAGTTCGACCAGTTGCGGGATTCCTACCCGTTCCCCGAGTTGTGCGTATTCCTCCCACACCGACGAGCGCGCCGTGCGGGCACGGACGAGCAGCGCACGGAGTTGGTTGAACATCCACCCGTCACCCGCGTTGGCTGCGCCATGCAGCGCCGTCTCGAGACCGGCTCCACCGGCGAGCAGCACGGTGACGAGGTCGAGGTAGGACGACAACGCCGCCACTGCGTCGGATCGTCGCCGGGCGGCCTCGACCCTCGCCCGTTGGCTCGGCAGGTAGAAGCCGATACCGGCGATGACCACCCCGGCCGCAGGAAGCAACGGCGTGTTGATGCGCCCGCCAGTGCATGCGAGGACGGCGAGAACGATGGCAAGCCCGGCGAGCACCACTACTGCATTTCGCAGACGCGCTGCAGCGTGTGCAAGGGGATCACGCCCGAGCAGGAGAAGGTCGCGCTCGAGCCGGGCCGGGGTGCGGTCCGCAAGCCGACGACCGGCGGACTGCCACGGCATCGCGCCCCGCACCTGGAGGCTGGTCCGGCCACCGAGACGCCCAATGGCCCCAGCGAGAGGCGACGAGCGGAACGATCGGGCAAGCACGGCAGAACCGCCACCCACGAGTGCCCCGAGCACCGCCGGGATGAACACGTTCACCGACCGACCTCGCTCCCGTTGCCGGATACGAGAAAGCGCTCGGGCAGTTGGATCCGGCCCGTGCGCGCCATGAAGCCGTACGCAATGGCGAACACGGCAAGCGTCGCAGCAAGGGCAACCTGACCGCCCGCAGAGTTGTAGGGGTCGAGGTAGTGCCGGTCTACGAGCATGACCGCGCCAACCATCACCGGGATGACCGTTGCGATCACGCGTAGCGAGGTACGGATACGTGCCCTGCTCACCCACACCTTGGTTCGCAGGTGCGCCTCGTCCCGGGCCGTGTCCGCAAGTCGACCGAGAAGCCCAGCAAGGTTGCGCGCCTCGTTGTCGGCGGCAACGACGAGTGCTGCCACCACGAAGTCCGCCACGGGATGAGCAACCTCGTCGGCAAACTCGCGGAGGGCCTCCGACGTTCGCGTGTACTCGAGGCGAGTAGCGAGTCGCTCCGTCTCGGGCCGGATTGCGATGGGGGCGAGTGTTGCCGTGGCGATCAGCGCGCTGTGCAGGCCACTTGCGCCTCCGAGCACGTCGCGAAGTTGCTCGGTCCACACCGCAATGGCCTCGACACGCTCGGTCTCCCGATGGGTCTGCCCGCGGGCAAACCAGAGCGATGGCAACCAGAAACCGCCGGCAGCGGAGGCAGCGGCGAGGACCGGCCAACCCGTGAGCGCGAGCGCCATCGTGCCGGCACCGACGGCACACGACGCGCGGATCCATACATGATCGGTGACGGGGCGTGCCCCCGGACGTGTCGACCTACTGCGGAACAACCTCCGCCCCAGAAGTCCGGCGCAGACGAACAGGACCCCGAACCCCACCAGGGCCCCCAGTGATGCGGCGATGAGCATCACCACCACCCCTGGGGACGATCGAGCACCGAGATGTCGAAGCCGACTGCCTCGAGGACATCGAGGGTGGAATCACGCATCGGGTAGCCGGGAACCGCCCGTCCGAGGCGATCGGGGCAGAAGATCTCGTTCGAGATCACACGCGGTCCATCGGCGTCGACGACCTCTCGAACACTGGTGATGCGCCGAACCCCATCGATCAACTCGACATGGACCACGAAGTGCAGGGCGTTCGCAACAAGAAGGTTGACGGTGTCGATCGGTAGGCCGGTCTCTGCCATCGAGACATATGCAGCAAGTTTCGGGAACACCGAACGCGACGAGTCGGCGTGCATCGTGCACATCGACCCGTTGTTCCCCTGCGACATTGCGAGGAGCATCGGGAACGCCTCGGCGCCTCGAACCTCGCCGAGCACGACACGATCGGGATCCATCCGCAGTGCCATTCGGGTGAGGGCGGCCATGTCAATGGCTCCACGGCCCTCCGTGTTGGCATCACGGGCCTGGAGTGCGTCGATGTCGGGATGGAGTTCGGGGAATCGATCGAGGCCGAGCTCGAAGGAGTCCTCGATGGTGACGATTCGTTCCTCCCGGGGCACCTCATTGAGCAGCGCCCGGAGCAGTGTGGTCTTGCCCGAACCCGTCCCTCCGGCGATGACGAAGTTCCGCCTTGCGCGGACGACGGACTGGAGGAACTCCAGCAGTGCTCGGTCGAGCATGCCGAGGCCGTGTAGCTGCGCCATCGACGCCAGGCCGAACTGATGACGCCGGATGATCACCGCAGGTCGTTGCGAGACCGCCATCACCGCAAACAGGCGTGAGCCGTCGGGAAGCTGCAGGTTCAGTTCCGGGTTGGCGGCGTCGAAGCGACGTTCGTTGCTCCCGAGTCGCGCTGCGGCAAGCCGTACGAGGTCGATGAGTTCCTCATCGGTGTCGACAACGGGTGGTCGCTCGGCACGGGAACCGTCGCGCAGCCTCACCCATACCGGTGCGGTCCCCCGGATGTGGATGTCGCCGATGTCGGGGTCGTCGAGCAGCGGCTGGATGCGGCCGAGGCCGAGCACCTGGGCGAGCACCGCCGCGGAGAGTCGTTGTTCCTCGTCCACGGCGAGCAACGGCAGGCCTGCGGCAAGTCGCTGGCCCGCCAGCCGGTCGAGTTCTCGGCGAATGAGTTCCTCGGCGAGTTCGTGCTCACTCGGTCCACCAGCGGTTGCACCTCCGCGACCGCTGACGCGCAGTCGCGCGTCGACCAATTGCTCGACGACAGACCGCGCCAGGGTGCGTTCGCTTGCGTACTCCACCGAAACCGGGGGTACCGCGCGCTCGGCAGCGTTCCGCCGGTGGAGTGTGGTGCTCAGTGCTGCCATGGGATGCCCTTCTGGTTTGAGGGTGGACTTCTGGGATGGTCGGTTCGGCGACGAACGGTGCGACGGTTCGGGCCCTACGGGAACGATGGACTGATGTGCATCAGTCCGGATCGACGGAATCTGCCCTGAGGGAGGCGTGGAGATCGGCGACAGCGGTCGCCCAGGCTGACTTGCGGCGTCGCAGCGGCGACACGGGATCGATGAGGAGGTCGATCGTTGGTTCGGGAACGTGACCGACCACGGGAAGACCGGACACCTCGGTGATCTGCCGGTCGCTGTAGACCCGCCTTCCGACCGTCACGAGTCGAATGCGGTCCCGTTCGGGCATCGACTCGGCCGCGTTCATGGCGAGAACCACGTGCTCGAGTACCGGACGCACCAGTACCAACAGGATCCGAGCCTGGGTTGCGAGCGCAGTTCCCGGGTGCTCAGGACGCCAACGGCCGAGATCGACAACTGCAGTCGACGGGTCGACCGCACAGACGTGTGCGAGCGCGTCGGCCCCTACGCGGAGCGCTGCCGAGTTCTGCAGTGGACATGGGTGCGCCACCACCCCGCGCACTCCCTCCATCAGGTGCTGAACGTGTTCGTTCACCTGATCGATCACCAGTTCATGTCGGGCTGCCCCGGCGAGCCCAGTGAGGTTTGGGATGAGCGGGCGGTCGAAGCGCGCCGCAACCACGCCGCCTGCGGGGTCCGCCTCGACGAAGTAGACGGCTTGCGATTCACGGCTCATCACCGACGTGAGTGCGAGAGCGAGCGTGGTCACCCCGGGCGAACCATGCAGTGAGGTGAGCGCGATAAGCGGCATCTCAGCCCCGCAACCCACCGAGATCGCTGCGGACCAGATGGATGCGCTCGGCCGAGGCGATTGCCACCACGGCCTCCTGCTTCACGATGAGTCCGACCACCACGCGTCCATCAATTGACGCGTCGTTGGCCTCGATCCGGTACACACGGGCCGTAGCAGCGAGCACCTCGGTCCCTGCCGCTCCGCCGGTGGGTTCGCCGGCCCGGGTGACGACGAGTTGTACCTCGTCGCCATCGGCGAGGTCAGGTGGGTACATGCCGCGCTCGAGCGACACACCAACACCCACCTCGTCGGCGGCAGCAGCCCTTGCCGGGCGGAAGTGGCCCGGGACCACGGGTGAGCCAGCAACGACGTCGTCCGCAAGGATGCGACCGACGAGGGCACTGGGATCGGTCAATCCGTGGATTCGATCCCCCGAGATGGCAGCCCAGCGCAGTGTGCCGCTGTCGACACTCTCCCCGCGGCGCAGATCGCGAGCGGCGACGAGGACTCGTTGGTCGGGCTCACGTGTTGCCCAGAGGACGGAGCCCACGGCACCCGCCACAACCAATGCACCGCCGAGCGCGACCTCCGGGAGACGCACACGACGCCGGAGCGTGGACGATGGTCCGTTCCGCGACAGGCGCTGCCTGATGCTGCTTGCGGGAAGTACGCCCACGATGACCCCTCCATGGTTGCGGTGTGTCTCACCGCTGGTGCGTTGATGGTCATGCAGGTCCGGGCGGACGACTATCGGGCGATCGACCCAACTTCTGCGCGCTCCGCACCGAGCGCGGCCGTTCGGGAACGCAGCGTGTGGCCGTAGCCTGTGCTTCATGAATCGCCCCACGCCGTCGATGCCGCTACAGGCCAACGACCCGTGCTGGTGCGGTAGTGGCCGCAAGTTCAAGCGCTGTCACCGGGCGCAGGACGGACGGGTGGTGCAGGGCGCCATCAGCCCCATGCGCACCGTTCCCGCGAACATCGTGCGACCGCCGTATGCCGAGACCGGTTCCGCCCCGCGATGGGACGAGCCCAGGGTGAAGTCATCGGAGATCATCGGGCACATGCGCACCGCCGGCGCGATGGCGGCCGAGATCCTGCACCTTGCCGGCGAGATGGTGCGCCCCGGCATCACCACCGACGAGATCGACGTGTATGTGCACGACCTCACCGTGGAGCGCGGCGCCTACCCGAGCCCGCTCAACTACCACGGCTACCCCAAGAGTGTGTGTACGTCGGTGAACGAGGTGATCTGCCACGGCATCCCCGACTCACGGGTGCTGCTGGAGGGCGACATCGTCAACCTCGACGTCACCGTCTACGTGAACGGCGTGCACGGCGACTGCAACGCAACATTTGCCGTGGGCCAGATCGACGACGAGAGCGAGCGCCTCATCCGCGTCACCGAGGAATGTCTCTGGCACGGCATCGAGGCCGTGGCACCCGGGCGACCGATCAGCGATATCGGCAAGTCCATCGAGAAGCGGGCCAACGCCGACAAGTTCGGGGTAGTGCGCGCGTTCGTCGGACACGGCATCGGTGAGCAGTTCCACACCGACCTGCAGATCCTGCACTACTTCTCGCCCACCGCCACCACGGTGCTGAAGCCCGGGATGACGTTCACCATCGAGCCGATGATCACCATGGGTACCTGGCAGCACAAGATGTGGAACGACGGTTGGACTGCGGTCACCGCAGACGGCAAGCGCACCGCACAGTTCGAGCACACGCTGTTGGTAACCGACGACGGTGTCGAGGTGCTCACCGGCGGCCCGGGCGCAGTCAGCCCGAGTGCCCCCTGGAAGCGCTAGCCGCACTGCGCCGTTGGCTGGTGGCGACGTTCTGTCGCCACCATGCGAGCACATCATCTCGATCCGCACAGCCGTACGCGTGCATCATGGCGACTGCGCCCGCATCGATGTCGCCGGCGTGGAGTTGAGACGCTGCACGCTCCCACGACTCTCCGTCCGACGGAAGCGGGAGTGCATGTAGGTCGCTGGCGGTCACACGGATCGCACGCGACGACAATCCCGAGCCGGCACGTTGGTGTGCAAGCAAGGCCGACGTTACGGGTGAGGTGAGCACGGCTGCAACACGCCAGAGATCGCTGCGCCGTCCGGGGACGACGGACACGACCGGCACCGAGGGCAGCCATGCCCCATCGAGGTCCACCACCGCCTCGATCACCCGGGTCTGCGAGGCAACGAGCACCTTCGGCACGAGACGCTGTTGCGCCCATTGCTGCAGGGTGCTGCTCAGGCGCTGCAGGTCGACACGTGGCGCGGCGAATCGCTGCTTCGCGAACGATGTAGGGGCAGTTCCCCAGAGCGAGACACCGGCATCAATGAGGCCGCTCGTGATGAGCGGCGGCCCGTCGACGTTGTCGCCGACACACCCAACGAGTCCGTAGTACTGGTCACGGAAGTCGGCGGTGGCTCGTGCAATGTCGCCGAGCAACCCAGCGCCGTTGATCGCAGGGGGAGTTGGGATACCGATGGTGTCCGACACGAGCCAGCTCCACGTGGACGCCGGCGCGGCAGGGGCTGGTAGCGGCGGTACGGACTGCGCGGTTGCGCCAACGCGACGACGGACCTGTGTGGTGTGGTGACCGGTGACGAAGCCCAGCACGCACGTGCGCACGTTGGCGTCGAACATGCGCTCGTTGGCCCACCAGCAGAAATCGATCGCTGCGTGCGCGTCGAGGTCCCGGCGGATCGGCGCAACGTCGCGGGTGGAGAGGATGGACAGCGGCAGGACGAGACCGATGCGTCCATCGGCCGGACGCACGAGCCGCAGGGAGAGCGCCAGGAACTCTGCCGCCACATCGGCATACGGACCGCCGCCGAGCGACGAGCGACCACCGCGAGCCGTGCTCTTGGCGAGTTGCGAGAGGTACGGCGGGTTGCCGATGACGACGTCGTAGGCGTGATGGTGCTCAGCGGTGCCCAGGAGATTGCGGGCATCGCCGGCGAGCACGGTGCAGCCGAGGCGAGCCGCCGTCGCCGCCGCCACCTCCGGGTCCAGTTCGGCTCCCACCACGTATGGGAGGGGATCAACCCCGTAATGCTCGCCGATGACGGCTGCCGCCGCCTCGAGGAGACGGCCGTCACCGCACGACGGATCGATCACCCGGGGTGGGCGGGATCTGCCCTGCATCGCAGGGTGCAGCACCTCGTGGACGAGGAGTTCCACCAGTGCCGGCGGTGTGTAGAAGGCGCCGAGTTGTCGGCGCTTCCCACGGTCCGGCCGGCTGTTCACCCTCCCATCTTTCACCTTGGGCCCGTCCGGGCCTAGCGTTTGTCCCGTGACCACCGCCTACTCCGCAACCCCGTCCGACCGCAACGTGCGGTTCGATCGCCAGGAGTGGGCCGACCTGCGTGCCGCCACACCGCTGACGATCCGCGAGAAGGACCTCGAAGCACTCCGTGGCATCAACGAGCGCATCGACCTCGAGGAAGTGGAGGCGGTGTACCTGCCGCTCACCCGACTGCTCAACCTCTACGTGTCGGCCACGCAGAACCTGCACCGCGTGACCTCCACGTTCCTCGGCACCATTGCCCCGAAGGTGCCGTACGTGATCGGTGTCGCCGGTTCGGTGGCCGTGGGAAAGAGCACCTTCGCACGCATCCTGCAGGCGCTGCTCTCGCGCTGGCCCGATCACCCGAAGGTCGACCTCATCACCACCGACGGCTTCCTGCACCCCAACCGTGTGCTGCTCGAGCGCGAGATCATGAACCGCAAGGGCTTCCCCGAGAGTTACGACACTCGACGACTGCTGCAGTTCATGCGCGAGGTGAAGGCGGGCACCGACGAGGTGCGTGCGCCGGTGTACAGCCACGTGGTGTACGACATCGTCGACGGCGAGGAGATTGCCGTTCGTCAGCCCGACATCCTCATCGTGGAGGGACTCAACGTGCTGCAGGTGGGCCAGCACGTATCGGGCCCCGAGTTTGTCTCGGACTACTTCGACTTCTCCATCTACATCCACGCCGACGAGGCACACATCCAGCAGTGGTACGTGGAGCGCTTCCTCAAGTTACGCGAGACCGTGTTCCAGGACCCGCAGAGCTTCTTCCAGCACTTTGCGCATCTCACCCAGGACGAGGCCGTGCTGACTGCCAAGGGCATCTGGCGCGAGATCAACGGGCGCAACCTGGTGGAGAACATCCTCCCCACCAAGCACCGCGCTGCATGCGTGCTCACCAAGGGCGAGAACCACCGCGTCACCGACGTCGAGCTCCGCAAGCTCTAACCACCCCTAGGTCTCGGTCTACTTCTCGCCCGTTTTGGGCGCTTTCCAGACCAAGACGTAGGAGTCGTTGCGGCCTAGGCCGTCAGGACGACGGTGGCGGCCACCTGATCGATGCTCCGGTTGCCCACCCCGTCGCGTCGGCTGATCCAGATGGTGTAGGTACCCAGTGGCGAGCGCTCGTAGAAGCGGACGGTCTGGGAGTACACGCCGTCGAACTCGTTGCCCGAGATGCGGGTGACCCCGAGATCGCCGTAGTCGACTACCCGGGTGCCATCGGGAAGGGAAAAGCCACCGTTGGCGAACCAAGCGACGGAGTAGTTCACACCACTCGGGTCGACGGCACGCCAGGTGATCGTGATGGAGTCCCCAATCGACGCCGTCTGCGGTACGACGACGTCGGAGATGGTCGGCGGTGTGGTGTCACTCGAGCCACCGATCACCTCGAAGGTGACCTGCGACGTGCCGAGGGGCTCCGACGGCGCCCCGACGAGGCTTGAGGCCTGGAAGAAGACGGTGTACTCACCATTCGGGGCGTTGCCCGGCACGGAACACCCGGCGCGATATCGACCGAGGCGTTCGTTGCCAGAGATACGGGAACCCATCATCGGGAACTCGCACCACGAGACCCACCCGCTCGCACCGCCGACGCGCGCATTCGTCTGCTCGATGCCGTTCGGGTCCTCCACGCTCCACTCGATGAGGAGAGCCCCACCGGCCTGCACCTGACGCCGGACCGCCACGTCGAACACCGTGTAGTTGCTCAGGACCACGGTGATGGGAGTGGTGTCGTCGGGCCCCGGGCGCTCGGGTGGCAAGAAGGTTGCAGGGGGCGCTTCAGGATCGAGGCCGGCGTCGTCGCCAGGGACGGTTCCGGGCACACCGGGGAGCGTGGTGTCGGTGATCTCCGTGATCTCACTGCTCGGTCGGGGATCGACCGCCGTGCCCTCATCCAGAAGGGCTTGTGCCTCGGCGAGGTCCTCGGCTGCTGCCTCTGGATCGAGCGTCACCGTGTTTGAGGGCGTCGAGCGATTGACGATCGCAACCGTGCCGGCAACTCCCGCAATGAGGACCATCGCCGCCGCCACCAGCATCGGCCGGCGCGACCGCACCCGGGATTCGGCGCTGCGCAGTTCGAGCGAGCGCACGGGCAGTTCGCCCGGGGTGGGGCTCTCGGCAACGAAATCGCCGAGCGCGGATCGGATGGAATGGTCGAGCGGATCGTCGTGACGATCGTTCATGAGAGTGCCTTTCGCAGATGGGCCCGCGCACGCACGAGGTGACGGCGGACCGAACCGGGCGAGATGCCGAGAACCTCGGCAACGTCGTGCTCCCGGAGGTCTTCCCAGTAGATGAAGTAGATGACCGAACGTTGGGCGAGGCTGAGGTTTGCGACTGCTTGGCGCACCTCGAGGTTCGGGTCGGACTCCGTGAGGGCCGACGGTTGCACGGCCGCGAGGTCGCGGACCCATTGCCGCTCGCGGCCCCTGCGCAGGTCGTGTGCCCGGTTCGCAACTGCTCGCATCAGGTACGACCGGGGATTGTCGACCCGTCCGTCGACGACGGACGCGGCACTGCGCAGGAAGGCCTCGACGGTGACGTCGTGTGCATCGCTGGGTCCGACGAGGACCGTGGCGAAGCGCATCATCTGGGGCGCTTGGGATCGCCACAGCGCATCCACGTGATCGCTGTTGCCGGGACTGCTGGCGACCTGGGCAGTGGGAGGGTCCTCGATGTCCAACATTCAACGTGATGACGCCGCAGCCTGCCCACCCGCGTGACACGAAGCTCGAGATTCCCCGGTTCCCGGTCTATTTCTGGCGACCTGTCCGCCGGAAATAGACCCAGATCGGGGGTGGGGTCAGCGGTGGATGGCGTTGAGGTAGTTGTAGACGGTGATGCGCGAGACGCCCATGGCGTCGGCCACATCCTCCACCGCGCGCCGCAGGATGAAGGCTCCGCGCTCGTCGAGTAGCCGGATGGCGCGCTGCTTGTTCTCGCGCGAGAGATCGGGAAGCCTTGCACCGAGGTCGCGCTCAACACCCTCGATCAACCGGTCGAGCGCACCGTGGAGGGCCGGCAACCGGACGGCGGTGACCATTTCCCCCTGCCACTCCACCGGGATGTCCGATGGCTCACGCTTCTCGGCGGCGACGAACTCGCCGCCCATGGCTTGCACCAGAGGACGAATCGCACTGATCAGCGGGTGTTCCGCAGCGCCGCTCATGCCTGAGCCTCATCGAGCACATCGACCTGGAACGACACGTGTGTCGCACCACCCCACAGCGCCGCCCGCAGGATCTCCTGGATGAGCGATGCGGCCTCTCCGGCAGACACGGTCGCTTCCGAGCTGAACGGGCCGTGGACGATGGTGTATCCGCGGCCCTCGACGGCGCGCCACGCGGCCTTCACGTGCTCCCCCGGTGCGCCGTCGACGAACGGCTCCACCGTGAACTCCAGTCGCACTTGGCTCATGGTCGGCTACCTCGTTGTGGACGGACCGCTCGCCGGTCCGGAGACGCGAGCATAGGAAATCAAAGCAGTGGGAGCACGAGCGCCACGCTGTCCGGGACGAACGGAAGGCCTCCGCGCACCGCGCGCCAGAGTTCCTCCCGGGACATCCACCGTGCCTCCACCACCTCACCGTCGTCGAACCGGACCGGGCCGTCCCACACCGCCCGGTACACCGTTGCGATCTCGGCAACCTCGTCGTCCTCATACGAGCCGCCACCGAGTCGCTGTAGCGCGACATCGGTGATGCCCAGTTCCTCCGCAAGTTCGCGAACCGCCCCCGCGTCGTAGGTCTCACCCACAGCAAGTACTCCCCCCGCCGCAAAGTCCCACCGGCCCGGCCAGATGTCCTTGTGCTCGGCGCGCCGGTGCACCAGCACATCGCCAGCAGACGACTCGACCACGACGAACGCCGTACGGTGCCGCAGGCGGCCGGCACGCATCTCCCTGCGGGTCACCACGCGCACCACACGGTCGTTCTCGTCCACCTCGTCGACCAGTTCATCGGCACTCGCCATGGTGCCGTCCTAGCACGTCCATGTCCGGGACGGTTCACGTACCATGCGTGCATGACGGCACATGCCATCGACACCCTCGTGGAGGAAGCCCGCGATCTGCTCACCGAGGCGACGTCGATGCGCCGCGATCTGCACACGTGGCCCGAACTCGGCAATCACAACCCGCGTACCCGCGACCGCATCCTCGAGGCACTCGAACCACTGCACCTCGACATCACCACTCACCAACAGACGTCCGGTATGACCGCGCTCCTCACCGGGGCGCTACCCGGCCCGACGGTCCTGCTGCGCGCCGACACGGACGCCCTTGCGATGCCGGAGGACACCGGACTCGACTTCTCGTCACGGGTCGACGGCACCATGCACGCCTGCGGTCACGACACGCACGTGGCGATGCTCGTCGGCGCCGCACGTCTGCTTGCCGCACGGCGCGACACGTTGCGCGGCCGGGTGCTCCTCATGTTCCAGCCTGGCGAGGAGGGACACCACGGCGCGAAGTACATGCTCGACGAGGGCCTGCTCGACATACCCCCGCTTGCGGACGGCACGCCATCGCCCATCACCGGTGCGTACGCGCTGCACACCACCTCGGCGGCACCCACTGGCTTCATCGCCTCCCGTACCGGGCCGATCATGGCGTCGGCCGATCGCCTGCTCATCACGGTGACCGGTCGCGGTGGCCATGCATCCGAGCCGTTCCGTGCACTCGACCCCATCCCGATCGCCTGCGAGATCGTGCAGGCGCTGCAGATCATGGTGACGCGCCGCATCAGCGTCTTCGACCCATCGGTGGTGACGGTAGGGCGCATCACCTCGGGAACCGCGCACAACGTCATCCCGGAGACCGCCGAGATCGAGGGGACCATCCGCGCCATCAGCGAGCGCACACGCTCACAGGTGCACGACGGCATCAAGCGCGTCGCCGAGGGGATCGCCGCCGCTCACGAGGCAAGCGTGACGGTGGAGATCGAGGCCGGTTATCCAGTGACGATCAACTCCGACAGCGGCGCCGAGTTTGCCCTCAACACGGTGGGCGACCTCGTCGGCAACGATCGCATCATCCGCCTCCCGCACCCGGTGATGGGTGCCGAGGACTTCAGCTATGTGCTGCAGCGTGTTCCAGGGGCGATGTTGTTCTTGGGTGCCACACCGCTCGACCGCGATCTCGGAAAGGCAGCACCGAACCACTCGAACCGCGTGTTCTTCGACGAGCAGTGCATGGTGACCGGTATGGCATTGCACGCCGCCATGGCGCTGCGCCATCTCGACAACCCCTCACTCTCGGTCTAGGAACTGCCCAGAACCAGCGGAAAGTAGACCGAGACCTAGGGGTGGGGCTACTTGTCGAGGTCGGCGACGACCTGCTCGATCTGGATGCGCGCATCGCCGATGCGCTCACGACAACGGGCGATGAGCGCCCGTGCACGGGTGACCCGTTCGGTGAGTCGGTCGACATCGACGTTGTCGCCCTCGAGTTCGCGCAGGATTGCCTCGAGTTCCTCGAGGGCCTCGGCGTATCCGAGTTCGGAGGCGGGTTTCTGCTTGGCGCTCATGCTGGCTCCTGACGGTTCGTGTCGGCGTGGGTCTCGGTGACCGTGCTGTGAATGGTGCCGTCACCCACGATGGTGACGAGTTGGTCGCCCGGGGTGGTATCGGCAGCGGACCGCACGACCTCACCACGGCCGTTGCGGGTGATGCTCCAGCCGCGGGCGAGCGTGTGTACCGGGTCGAGCAGACGAACGTGGTTCTCCGCTGCATCGAGGCGCATCACATCGCGGTCGAGTTGTGCTCGTGCGGCCAGTGTGAGCCGTTGGTGCGAGGCGCCGGTACGTGTGAGCGCCTGGGCAACCACACCCGCGGCAAGCGGAGCAAGGCGACGGGTGCTGTGGTGCAAGCGTTCGTCGGAGCGTTCGACGACACCACGGGTAGCGCTGGCGATTCGGTGAGCGATGACATCGAGGCGGCTGGAGCCGAGGTCGACCACGGCCTGCACCCTCGCCGCAATGGCATCCCACGTGGTTTCGGCAGCCTCGCTGTACTCCTGCACGTGCTCGATGAGCATCGCCGCAACGGCAGTCGGTGTCTTGAACGACTCGTAGGCAACGTCGTCGGCGATATGGCGGTCGATCTCGTGCCCGATGCCTGTCAGCACGGGAAGTGGGCAGTCCATGATGGCCAGCGCAATCTGCTCGCTGTCGAACCACGCAAGGTCGTTCTTCGAGCCGCCGCCACGGATGAGCACGACCACATCGATGTCGTCGCGACCGCCGAGGTGCTCGATGGCCGCACTCACGGTGCGCGGGCAGTCGTCCCCCTGCATGACGGCGCCGAGTTCGCAGACCCTGAACCCGATACCTGACGCATCGAGGTGCTGCACGAAATCGTTGTAGGCCGCCGAGTTGATGCTGGTGATGAGGCCGATGTTGAGCGGTACTGGGCTGAGATAGGTGTCGTGGTTATCGGTGAATCGCCCGGTTGCCTTCAGGCGCCGGATGACCTCCTCGCGTTGCGCCTCGAGGTCGCCGAGGGTGAAGCGAGGGTCGAGATCGTTCATCTTCAGCGAGACGCGACCCGTCGGGGCGTACATGTCGAGCGAACCGAAGATGCGCACCTTCACGCCATCGGCGAGTTCGAGGTTGGCCCGTGCCAACTTTGGGCGCAGTCGGGTCTGGACACCGAGGAAGAACGCCACCGAGATGACCGCTCGCTGACCGTTCCGCTCCTCGACGAGGTCGAAGTAGAGGTGCCTCCCGGCAGCCGGTCGGTATCCCTTGATCTCGCCGGTGACCCACACACCACGACCGAACCGGCCGGAGAGTGCACCATTTACCTCGTTGATGAGTTGCGACACCGTGAGCGTGTCGGGGAGGGCGTCCTCCTCGACGTCGTCGTCGACGACGTCGTCATCGAACTCGTCGTCGAAGGCATCGACGTCCCTGGCCCGTGTCACTCTCTCATTGTGACTCATGGGTGCGACACATTTCAGGGTGTGACGCACTGCGTGGCTGTTGCCGGTAGCAACGCTCGCCCGAGGGGAGGCGGCGGATCAGGTGAGCGAACCCGCTGCTTCCTGTCGGGCGTAGTAGCCGCCGAGCGCCATGAGTTCGTCGTGCGAGCCCTGCTCCACGATCTGGCCCTCGTGCAGCACCACGATGCGGTCGGCATTGCGGATCGTGGACAGGCGGTGCGCGATCACGATGGCGGTCCGTCCGGCGAGTGCCTCGTCGAGCGCTGCCTGCACGAGTGCCTCGTTCTCGTTGTCGAGGTGACTCGTCGCCTCGTCGAGGATCATGATTGACGGGTCCTTCAGGAGGAGCCTCGCAATCGACAATCGTTGCTTCTCGCCACCCGACAGTCGGTACCCGCGCTCGCCCACGAGGGTGTCGTAGCCATCGGGGAGTTCGGCGATGGTGTCGTGAATCCGGGCGGCCCGACACACGGCCTCGAGTTCCTGCAGGGTCGCCGACGGTCGCGCATAGCGAAGGTTGTCGGCGATGGACTCGTGGAAGAGGTGCGGGTCCTGCGTGACCATGCCGATGGCCGATCGCAGGGAGTCCTGCGTGAGGTCACGCACGTCGATGTCGTCGATGAGCACGGCGCCGGACATGACGTCGTACAGGCGCGGAACGAAGTTCGCCATGGTGGTCTTGCCGGAGCCCGACGCGCCCACGAGAGCAACCGTCTCACCGGGTCGGATGGCGAGGCTCACACCGTCGAGCACGTTGCGGTCGGGGTCGGCGTTGGCCTCGGATCCCACGGCAGCGAGTGACGGGATCGACACCGCAGCGGCGGCCGGGTAGCGGAAGCGAACATCACGGAACTCGACGGCACCCCGGGGGTGGAGCAACTCGACTGCGCCCGGCCGGTCCTGGATGGCCTCGGGGGCATCGAGCACCTCGAAGACCCGCTCGAAGCTGACGATGGAGGTCATCAGGTCGACGCGAGCGTTCGTGAGACCGGTCAGCGGTTGGTACACGCGCCCGACCAGGGCTGCCAGCGCAACGAGCGTTCCGGAGGTGATCGAACCGTCGACCACCAGATGGGCCCCGATGCCGTAGATCGCCGCGGCACCAACGGCCCCAACCAGCCCGAGTGCCACGAAGAACACCCGGCCGTACATCGCCGAACGGATGCCGATGTCGCGTACCTCGCCTGCCCGGTTCGCAAACGTGTCGACCTCGTCGCGCCGGCGGCCGAAGAGTTTCACGAGCAGCGCACCCGACACGTTGAAGCGCTCCACCATCTGCGTGTTCAGTTGACCATTGAGGTTCATCTGCTCGCGCGAGATGGTCTGCAGCCGACGCCCCACACGCCGGGCCGGGATGATGAACAGCGGCAGCACCACCAACGACAGCAGCGTGAGGCGCCACTCGAGGCTGAACATCGCTGCAAGCGTGGTGAGCAGGACGATGACATTCGACACCACGCTGCCGAGGGTCGAGGTGACCGCTGTTTGCGCGCCGACGACATCGTTATTGAGCCGGCTCACGAGCGAGCCGGTCTGGGTGCGCGTGAAGAAGCCGAATGGCATCCGCTGCACCTTGTCGAACAACGCAACCCGGAGGTCGTAGATGAGTCCCTCGCCGATGCGCGCCGACCACCAGCGCTGGAGCACCGCAAGTGCTGCGTCGGCAAGTGCTGCGGCAACTACCACTGCGGCAAGGATCGTGATCGAGCGGTGGCTGCCGCTGGGGATCGCCGAGTCGAGGATGCGACGGAAGGCAAAGGGCGGCACGAGCGCCACGAGGGCCGCCAGGAGGATGGAGACGAGGAAGCCGATGATGGCCGGTCGGTAGGGGCGGGCAAACCGCCACACTCGGCGCAGTTCGCGCACACTCACCTTGGCACCGCGGACGGCGTCGGTGTCACGCGGCATCATCATGTGCGGTCCCATGCGCATTGGTGACGAGGCTACGAGCACCGGGGCGAAGTACGGCACGAACACCCTCGGTGCCTCCCCGTAGGATCACTGTGTGCGTCGTCCCCTGCTCCTGCTGCTTGCCGGCGCGCTCGCCGTGTCGGCGTGCAGCAACACCACGTCCGATGGCAACGACGGTGCGACCGATGTACCCGTCACGTCGGCGCCGATGTCGAGTACCAGTGGCGTCGGCTTCCCCCTCCCCACGCTCGAGTGGACGGAATGTGGCGACAACCTCCAGTGCGCCACGCTGGTAGCGCCACTCGACTACACCGATCCGGCGGGCGAGAGCGTTCGCCTGACGGTGACCCGACACCTGGCGCGAAAGCCGAAACAACGGATCGGCTCGTTGCTCGTGAACCCCGGTGGGCCCGGCCTCGACGCAAAGTTCCTCGTGGAGGCTGCGCCGGCGATGTTCACCGAGGACCTACTCAACCGCTTCGACATCGTGGGAATGGACCCGCGCGGAACCGGCGGGTCCACGCCGAGCATCGACTGCATCGACGAATACGACCCCTACTTCGCTGCCGAGTTCCCCGATACCCCCGAGGGCAAGGAGCAGGACATTGCGCTCGTGAAGAAACTGGCAGACGCGTGCTACCAGCGGAGTGGTGACCTGCTCGCTCACGTCTCCACCCTCGACGTCGCCCGCGACATGGACCTGCTGCGACGTGTCCTTGGCGAGGACCGGATCTCGTACTTCGGCTTCTCCTACGGCTCCGAACTCGGTGCGGCGTGGGTCACGATGTTCCCGTCGTCGGTGCGTGCTGCGGTGTTCGACGGTGCCGTCGACCCCACTGCCTCCGGCATGCAGGAGTCGATCGATCAAGCGCGAGGCTTCGAGAGCGCACTCACCTCGTTCCTCGAGTTCTGCAGCGAGAAGTGTTCGTTCCCGGCCGGAAGGGATCCCGGGTCGGCATTCGACGAGATCATCTCGCTCATCGACCGGGGCGAGATCCCTACCTCTGCGGGCAGGCCCTCGCTCAACCTGAGCATCACCTACTCGGCCATCGCGAACGCGCTGTACTCCGAGATGCTCTGGCCGCAATTGGATGGGGCACTCGACGCCGCCGAGGACGGTGACGGTGGCCCGATGCTGTCGTTGTACGACGACTACTACCGTCGGCGACAGGACGGTACGTATCCGAACCTCATCGAGGCGTTCATCGCGATCTCGTGCGCCGACGACCGCGGCCCCACCACGGTGGAAGGGGTCGACGCGTACTACGACGAGATCCTTGCTGCGGCGCCCCGCCTGGCTCCCGCCTTCCGCGGCGGGTATGCGTGTGTGTTCTGGCCCGTGCCGTCGGCCCCGACGATCGAACTCACGGGTCGTGGGGCGGGTCCGATCCTGGTGATCGGTACGACGAACGACCCGGCGACACCACTCGCAGGTACCCAAAAGATGGCGGACACCATGGAGGGCGGCGTGCTCATCACGGTGGCCGGCGAGGGGCACCTCGGCTATCGACAGAGCAAGTGCGCGCGCGAACTCGTTGACGACTATCTCGTCGACGGCAAGGTGCCGTCAGCCGACGTCACCTGCGACTGATCGGCTGGTGCCGGGGGTCAGTCGCGCTCGGCCGGCACGCGACTGAGCAGGACACCGGCGCCCTCGAGTTGCGCCAGTTCGTCGTCGCTGAGTCCGAGCAGTCCGCCGAGCACCTCGCGGTTGTCCTCGCCTCGGTACTTCGGCTTCCCACGCACGCCGGTTTCCGACTCGGAGAACCGCCACGGTGAGTTCGAGACAGCGATTCGACCTCCACGGCGGTCGGACACCGTCATCACACTGTTGCGTGCCACCGAGTGCTCTGACATCGAGGCCTCCTTCGTCGACCTCAGTGTGCCCATCGCGAGTCCGGCGTCCTCGAGCACGCGCTCGATCGTCGGTACATCGGGGAACGTCGATGCCCAGTCCTGCAACATCTGGCTGAGCGCACCAAGGTGCTCGATGCGGGACGACACGGTGGCGAAACGGGCGTCCTCCGTCGCTAGATCGGGCTTGCCCATGAGGCGGGCCCACACGGTGAACGTGCCGTCCTCCGCAGGGTGCCCACTCACGATCACGCTCGACCCATCGGCAACGGTGAGGATCGGATAGTCGCCTGGCTGAAAACTGCGAACCGTGTTCGGCTGCGCCTCGCCCTCGAAGAGGTCGGCGTTGAGGTGCTCGTTGATGGCGAGCAGGCTGTCCATCATCGCAACGTCGACGTGCTGGCCGCGCCCGGTGACACTGCGCCGGTAGAGCGCTGAGCAGATGGCAATGGCGGTCTCGAGCGAGGTGTAGATGTCACCGTGGCTGTGCTCGTCGGTGACGTACGGGAAGTCCGTCTTGCGTCGACGTTGCGCCTCGACCTGCGATCGGGTGAATCCGCTCTCGGCCTGCACCACGGCGGCATACGCGCGACGGTTCTTCCACGGACCCGTCTGCCCGAAGCCGCTGATGCTTGCGTAGACGATCCTGGGGTTCACCTTCGACATCTGTGGGTACCCGAGGCCGGAGCGCTCCATGACCCCCGGTCGGAAGTTCTCGAGCACCACATCGGCGCGCTCGGCGAGGCGAAGGAGCAGCTGCACGGCCTCGGGCTTCTTCAGGTCGAGCGAGATCACACGCTTCCCGATGTTCTGCTGTACGTGGTACGTCGCCAACGAGTTCACACGCGGGCTTGCGTAGCGCGTCATGTCGCCCTCGGGCGGCTCGATCTTGATGACATCGGCACCGAGATCGGCGAGCACACGGGCGCAGTGCGGTCCGGAGAGCACACGGGAGAAGTCGAGCACGACGATGCCGTCGAGGGGGCCGGCACCACGCGATGAGGGTGCCTGCGGAAGACCGGGGAGATTCGCCATCCCGTGCAGTCTTGCCGAGCAACGATCGATGCGCCGGTGTCGAACCACTCGCACCGGTGCCCGGACGCGATCAGGGCCGGTGCCAACCCCCCGATGGCACCGGCCCTGATCGGCGCAGCCCTGCTGGGCGCGACACCCGGTCTTGTTGGTGACCGGTGGTCTTGCGACCTGTGGGAAAATCTACGTCGCGTTCCGCAATATGAAAAGGGTCACAGCAAAAATTTTCGTCAACCGCTACCGCTGGGTAACTTCCCGGCGGCTGGCGGCCCGTTGCGAGCGACTACTTCTTGGCGCCGAGTTCGCGTGAGCGGGCGGTTGCGGCGTCGACGGCAGCAAGGAACGCCGCCCGAACGCCGTGCTCCTCCAGGGCGCGCAATCCCGCGGCCGTCGTGCCTCCCGGCGACGTGACCCGGGCGCGCAGCACCTCGGGCAGGTCCCCGGTCTGGGCGAGCAGTGCCGCCGAACCCACGAGCAACTGCGTGACCGTGGCTCGCGCCACGTCGCGGGACAACCCGACGAGCACCCCGGCGTCGATGAGTGCCTCGGCCATGAGGTAGACGTACGCAGGACCCGAACCAATCAGCCCGGTGAAGGCGTCGAGTTGCGACTCGGGAAGGCGCACCACCGTGCCTACCGACGACAGGATGCGACTCGCCCAGACG
>Ga0129333_10000910_pt1 | contig 26123 bp, 23 predicted proteins | sample CPB6_08_DNA_FD_94474 | JGI IMG/M metagenome (GOLD analysis project Ga0129333, IMG submission 94474) | Freshwater to marine salinity gradient microbial communities from Chesapeake Bay, USA - CPBay_Sum_0.6_0.8_DNA | ecosystem: Environmental > Aquatic > Marine > Coastal | place: USA: Chesapeake...
GAGAGGAGCAAAAGCACAGCCAGAGGCGCGAATTTCATCGCCGCACGATACGCAAATCGGCCGCGCGACTCTAATGGAAAATCGCTTTTGGTATTGCACGCCTGAATCCACGACTCCAGATTCAGGCGAGTGTCGTTCCACTTCATCAAAGCCATGATGCGCTCGCCGGGCTCCGTCGGCGCGGTCTGGCCCTCATCGCCCTTTCTTGCGAAGGCCATGGTGCGCGCCTCCGCACTGGATCGGGCCGAGCATGTCTTGGAACTCGGCCCGGGCACAGGGGCTTTCACGGGCGAAATTCTCTCCTCTTTGAGAAATGAAGCGACTTTCTCGGCGATCGAAATCGACCCGGAACTCGCCCGGAGGATGTCGAAAAAATTTCCCCGTGCGAAGGTCATAGCCGGCTGCGCGACGAGACTTGGCGAGCATTTGGCGACGGAAAATGTCGCAGCGCCCGACGCGATTCTCTCGGGCCTCCCGTGGACGGTTTTCGACGAGCAGCTGCAGACCGACATTCTCTCTCAAATCCACAGCGTCCTGCGCGATGGCGGGGTTTTTTCGACTTTTGCCTATTATGGTCCCCACCGCTTGAAGGGCGGCCGGGCCTTCCGCCGCAAGTTGGAAACCACTTTCGGAAAGGTGCTGCGCAGTTCGGTGGTGCTGCGGAATTTCCCGCCCGCATTTATCTACACCTGCCGACGCTGAGGCTTCAGACCCAGCGATTCCAAATACCCGCTGACCCGCTCGATTGGCAGGCCGATGACATTGCTTTTCAATCCACGAATCTCCGAAATGATCCGCCCTCCCTCCCCTTGCGCGGCATAGGCGCCTGCCTTGTCGAGCGGTTCGATCTCGCGGAGGTAATCCTCGATTTCCTCGGGAGACAAATTCCGGAAAGTCACCAGGGTGGTTTCCGCAAATTCGACGGCGGGGCACGAGCGGTTGCCAATGACGACGCCCGTCACCACCGAGTGCGTTCGCCCCGCCAGGGCGGAGACCATTTGGAAGGCATGAGCCATGTCGTGCGGCTTCGCAAAAAATTCGCCCTCCATCCAAACCACCGTGTCGGCGGCGATCACGAGATCATCGGGACGGGATGCCGCGATGGCGCTCCACTTGCGGCGGGCATTTTCCAGAGCCAAAAACCCGGGCCCCTCGCCATGATATTCCGCCTCCTCGGCCCCCGAAACCATAACCTCGAAATCCCAACCCGCCCCGCGCAGCAAATCCACACGGCGCGGCGATGCCGAAGCCAGAACGATCCGGGGCGCGCTCAAATTCCCCGGGAGCGATTATTCCTGATCGCTGTCGTCAAATTCTCCGCGAATCCCCTCGAGGCGTTTGCGCATGGCACGCGAGGAGTCGGGACGCGAATTGATCTTCGAGGCGATGCCCCAGACCAGCGGAACGAGCGCGGCGGCGCCGAGTCCGATCAAGGCGATGCCGGCGTTGCGGCGCGCATTTTGACCAATGCTATCGGCGACGAGAAATCCGGCACCGAGTCCGATCGCGACCTGCGAGAACCCCACGATGCCGGAGACAGGAAGGTTTTCGCCGAATTTATCCAAGGAAAGCTTTGACATGGGAATTGAAGCTAGGCGGGCGGTGTGGGACTTTCAACCCCTAATGAAAAAGGCACTCGGCATAGACCTCGGGGACGCGCGCATCGGCGTGGCGGCAAGCGACGACCTCGGAATGCTCGCCCACCCGCTCGAAACCATCCCCGCCGCGAAGGGCGACCCGATCGCAAGAATCCTGGAACTCGCCGCAGGCCGGGGCGCTGCGGCCATCGTCATCGGCATGCCGAGAAATATGGACGGCACCTACGGCCCGGCTGCGACGAAGGCGAAGGAGTTCATTGAAAAAATCCGCGCCCGCACACCATTGCAGGTCATTCCATGGGACGAACGCCTTACCACCGTCGCCGCGCAACGCTCGCTCCAGGAATCGGGGCGCAACACCCGGAATCAGAAAAGCGTGATCGACCAGGTCGCCGCGCAAATCATCCTCCAAGGCTGGCTCGACGCGCAGGTGTGAGACTTCTTTTGGAAATCGCCTACCACGGCGCGGGCTTGAACGGCTGGCAGAGCCAGGCCGGGGGAAACACCGTGCAGGATTTTTTGGAATCGGCATTCCATGCCCTCGGCGAGCGGGAGGTTTCGATCCACGGCTCCGGCCGCACCGATGCGGGGGTTCATGCGAATGCGCAGCGAGCCCATGTCGATGTCGCCGGGGGACGATTCACACCGCGTGAATGGCTCGCCGCCCTGAATGCCCACCTCCCCTCCCCGATCCGGGTGATGGCCCTGCGCGAGGTTTCGGCGGATTTCCACGCGAGGTTTTCGGCGATCGGGAAAATCTACTCCTACACGATTTGGAACGCGCCTATGACACACCCGTTGCTCGCCGACCGGTCGTGGCATGTGCCGTGGAATCTGGATCCCAACGCGATCCGCGCGGCCTGCTCGCTTTTCGAAGGGACCCACGATTTCGCCGCCTTTTCCGCACGGCGGACGAAAGAGCCCGAGCACACCACGCGAACGATCCACCGCATCGAAGCCTGCTTTGAGGGGTCAAAAATCGAACTCCACTTCGAAGGCGGCGGGTTTCTCTACAAGATGGTACGGATACTCACCGCCGCGATCATCCGCCACGCGGCCGGCCGGTGCGGGTTGGAGGAACTTTCCGCGAGACTGCGCAAGGGCGATCCGGCATTTTGCCACACGGCCCCGGCTTGCGGACTCCGCCTCGAAAAAGTCCTCTACCCATCGGCTTGAAAAACATGCGCCGCTTGTTAGCGTGCGGCGTGCGAAGTCCGACCTTGCGCATTTTCGTTATCTTGTTTGCCGGCCTGTTCGCCGCGCCCAAACTCGGCGCGCAAATGAGCGAGGCCGAAAAAAAGCGCCTGTTTCTTAAAGCCCGCGAGGACATCCGACCCGTTTCCAAACCCTCCCCGACCGCCACACCCCGCCCCAAACCCAAACCGGCCGGCACACCCGAAAAATCCGCCCCCCGCGAATCGCCGAAGGCATCGACCCCGGAACCAACCCCTCGAAAAAAGCCATCTCCGGAACCCACTCCCGAGCCGATTCCTGAACGCAAAGCCACGCCTGAACCCGAGGACTCACCCGAACCGCCCAAGGCCAAGCAAAAGCCCTCTTCGGACACGGACGACTACATTTTGATTCCCGGTGACGAGGGGGCGCCCACCAAGAAATCCTCCCCCCCTCAGCCGACTCCCAAAGCTCTCGAGACGCCCGCGCCGAAAGTCCAAATCCCGAAGTCCAAAACCCCCGCAGGCAAAAAACTCGACGCTCCGATCCTGATTGAGAAATCCGGCCTGCAGGATGAAACCGGCTTTGAGCCGGCTCCGGCCTCGGCGTTTGGCGGATTTATGAAGCGTTGGCGCTACCTCACGCCAACTGTGCGCAAAGCGATCGACAACGCCAAGGTCCGCAAGGGACGCTGGAAATACATCATCGTGCACAACAGCGGCACGCGCCAAGGCAACGCCCGGATTTTCGACAACTACCACCGCCGCGTTCGCAAAATGGAAAACGGCCTCGCCTACCACTTCGTCATCGGCAACGGCGCCTCCTCCGGCAATGGGGAAATCGAAATCGGCCCGCGCTGGACCCGCCAGATCAATGGCGGCCATGTCGCCAGCAACTACCTCAACGACATATCGATCGGCATCTGCCTCGTCGGCGATCTCAATCGCGACCTTCCCACAAAAGCACAATTCGAAGCGCTCGATGAACTTTGCTCCTACCTGCGAACCCGCGTTGGCAAAGTGAAGGGCAAGGCGGCGATCGTCAAAGGACACAAGGAAATCAACCCCAAGCCAACCGACTGCCCGGGCGACCGCTTTCCCTTATCCTTCCTGCGGAAGCGATTCGGCAATTGACTGCGGGTTTTTCCGTATATATTTGCAAAAATATTCCGTCATTCTCATTGCCACTTCATAGTTATATGCGTATGAAAAAGCACGATCCATCCCGCAAATTCCAAGAAGCTCCGATGAAAACAAAAAAATCTGCCAAGCCCAAGCGTTCCAAGATCAATCTGACGATCCATCCGGACATCATGAAGTTCGCCAAGGAACTTTCCGACAAGCGGCGCCGCAGTGTGGCGCGGCTTTTCGAGGATTTGGTGGAAAACGAGTGGAACAGGGCCCATGGGATCCAGCCCAACTACACCACGCCGATGTACACCGCCATGCAGCAGCTTTACCAACCGGAGCCACATTATTATCAGGCACCGGTTCCGCCCCGCAATTAAGCACAAGACGGATTGATATGTGGGGTTTTCAGGACTCCGAGGAGGAGTCGTAATCGAAATCCTCGTCTTGGAGGTCGGAACCATTCAGTTCCCTCAAGACCCAGTTTTCGAAAAGGCGTCCTACACTGATCCCTTGCTGGCGTGCAATTGCTGCCGCTTGATTTTTAATACTCCGATCGATCATCAAATTGATCTTAACCGGTTCCTTAAGTCGTTTTGGTCGAGCCATGTTTTTTTGTTTAAAGCTCCGGTCATCCCTCTTTTCACGCGTTCATAATCCGCGAGGACGGAATTCAACCCTATGGAGCTTCCAAGATTTAAACGCACAAGGAGCGGGTTTTTGCAGTATTTTTTTAAAAAATTTTAAGCGAAAAAATCCGCCCCGGATTCACGGCCGATTTTGCGCCGCACACGAAAGACATGAGCGGGGCGGTTGTGCGGATCAAGCGCCACGAAATTCCGCGAACCGCGCCAATGGAACACCTCTCCTGTCAGCAAATCCTCCATCGTATAATCCTCGTCGGCCGCGATTCCGAATTCCTCCAGCGGCACATGCACAAACGCACTCTGGCCATTCCAAGGGTCGACCGAAGTGACGACAAAAAGGACATTGTCCATGGCGGGGGTGGTTTTCGAAAAGCAGAGAACTTGGTCATTCTCGGCAGTGTGGAGGCGGAGATTGTCGCCAAGGCGAAGGGCCCGGTTCTCCGAACGGATTTTATTCAGGCGTGTGATGTATTCCTTGATATTCCCTGGCGCGTTCCAATCACGGCCTTTGAACTGGTATTTCTCGGAGTCGAGATACTCTTCCTTGCCTGGAACGGGCGTGTTTTCGCATAGCTCAAATCCACTGTAGATGCCGTAGACCGGCGAGGTCATCGCGGCGAGCAGAGCGCGGATGAGAAACGCGGGGCGTCCGCCGTTCTGCAAAAACTCAGGCAGGATATCGGGCGTGTTCGCGAAGAAATTCGCGCGAAAAAAATCCCGCATCGGGGCGGAGTTCAGCTCCGTGAGATATTCTGAGAGTTCCCACTTCGTGTTGCGCCAGGTGAAGTAAGTGTAGCTCTGCGTGAAGCCGGCCTTGGCGAGTTCCTGCATCATCTTGGGCTTCGTGAATGCCTCGCTCAGGAAAACGGTGTCCGGATATTTCGCCTTCACTTCGGCAATGACCCATTCCCAGAACGCGACGGGCTTCGTGTGGGGATTGTCCACGCGGAAGATTTTCACACCATGGCCGCACCAGAAGAGGATCACATCGCGGAGTTCGTCCCAAAGCGCGCGCCAGTCCGCGTTGTGGAAATTCAACGGATAAACATCCTCGTATTTCTTCGGAGGGTTCTCGGCATACTTGATCGAGCCGTCGGGACGCTTGAAAAACCAGCCGGGATGCTCGTGGACATACGGATGGTCGGGCGAGCAGTTGATTGCAAAGTCGAGCGCGATCTCCATTCCGCGCTTTTGGATTTGGCCGACAAGCCAGTCGAAATCCTCGAGCGTGCCGAGTTCCGGCGCGACATCCTTGTGTCCGCCGCCATTGACCCCCTGCCGGCGGTTGCCGATCGCGTAAGGAACGCCGGGCTCACCGGGTTGGCAGGTCACCGAGTTGTTGCGCCCCTTGCGGTTTGATTCGCCGATCGGATGGATCGGGGGAAAATAAATCACATCGAATCCCATCGCCTTCGCGTCATCGATGCGGCCAAGGCAATCGCGGAAGGTGGAACCCGAGTCCGCTTTGCCTTCGGCGGAACGCGGGAAAAATTCATACCACGCCGCGAAGGTCGCCCTTTCGCGGTCCACCCACACGGGATGGAACGGCTCGGCCGTTGTGGAGATCGAGCGGTCGGCATGAATGCGCATCAACGCACAAAGATCCGGATCGTGCGCAAGGGCGTGAGCCTTCCCGGGATCGGCGGCGCGCATTTCCTTGGCATATTTTTTGAGCGAATCGCCATCCGCACCCTTGCCTACCTGCTTCGCGGCGGACTCGATGAACGCCGCGCCCTCGAGGATTTCGCTTTGCAACTCACGCAACCCGGCCGCGAATTTTTTCTCCAACTCGTGCTGCCAAGAGAAAAAGAAATCCCCCCATGCCTCGATGGTGAACTCCCAGGCGCCGGACTCGCCGACCACAAACTCTCCCGCCCAGCGGTCGTTGCCGATGGGGCGCATCGGCGTTTCGTTCCAAGCGGAATCCCCCTGGCGCCGCCATTTGACCAATGCAGCCATCTCGTCGTGCCCGTCCTTGAAAATATCGGCCTCGACCTGGATGGAGCCACCGACCGGGCGCTTGATGGCGAATCTCGCGTTGTCGAGCGAGGGAGTGATGCGGCGAATGACGACGGTTTCGGGGCTTTTGGTCATGTGAGTTCTTCGAGTTTTTGGACGAGTGGATCGAGACCATCAAGGCCCGAGGCGACCTTGTGAAGCGATCGCAGGGCGACGGGCACATGGGTGAGAAATTCGGAGCGCCCTTTTTGCAGCCCCAGAAATCCGTAGGCGCCCAGGGCCTGCATCAGCCTCTGCACCGCGCACCAGCGGAAGATTTCATCGAACTCCGCAGAGACCCCGCCGCAGAGGGATTTGTAGTAACCCAAAAGCTCCCCGCGCTCGCCATCGTGCAGTGAGACATACGGGTCGTAGAGCAACGAGGCGAGGTCGTATTGGGCAAGGCCGAAGCGCATTCCCTGGAAATCGATCAGCCATGCGGAACCTTGGCGGACCATGACATTCTGTGATTGAAAATCCCGGTGGACCAACACCCGTGGCAGGGAGGCCAAATGGTCCGCCGCGCTTTTCAGTGCGGGAAGCGAGGCCAACTCCGCCAACTCTCCGGCACCGGTTTTGAAAAAACTCCCGAGGCAGTGCTCGAAAAAGTAGCCCTGCTCCCAGAGGTAGAGGTCCGCGTCGAAAACGCGTTGCAGCTCCAGCTCCCCCACCCCTTCGGCGACGCTGGCATTCCGATGCATCGCAAAAACGGCATCAAGCGTGGATTGATAAAGCGCACGGCGGGTTGGCCACGAATCGTTGCGATGGCTCCAGAGATCGATCTCCCCGAGGTCCTGCATCCAGATGAGACTTTCCTCCTCGTCGTGCAAATAAACCTCCGGCACCGGGACCCCCGCCTTGGCTAGGAAGCGCGCGATGGCGACATAGTGGCGGTTCTCCTCCTTGTGATTCGAATACTTGATGAAGATCATCGAATCCCCGCCCATGCGAATGCGATAGAACTTGCGGTCCGAGCCGCCTTTTTCGAGGGGTTCCACGGTCGGCGTGCCGGTCCCGAAGCCGGGGAACCGCACGCTCGTGAGGGAGATCACATCTTGAACAGCCAGCATTTCCGCGCATCCAACACACTGGCCGCGAAGCGGGAAAGCCAAATCACCGGCTCGCCGCCTCCAACACCCGCTCGTAATCGTCGAGCCGGTCGGGAAGATTGAAATCCCGGGCCTTCGCCAACGAGGCCGTGCGCATGGCAAGAAGCCGCGCGGGATTTTCCAAAATCCCTCGCAGCGCCTCGCCGAAATCCCCAGGCGAGAGATCGCAGAGAAGGCCGTTGTTTCCATCCGACACCACATCCATCAATCCCCCGATCCGGCTTCCCACAATCGCCAAGCCGTGGCGCAACGCCTCGATGCCTGCCATCGGCAGCCCCTCCGAGGTTGAGGTCATCACGAGAATGTCCGACGCAGCAAGCCGCTCGGAAACTTGCTCCGACGACAGCCAACCCGAAAAGCCTACTCGGTCGGCGAGACCATTTTCTTCCACGAGTTCGCGCATTGGTGCGGCAAGAGGCCCCTCGCCGATAACCTCAAGTTTCCACGGCAGATCCTTAATCAATGACAATGCCCGAACGGCCAGCAGGGGATTTTTTTGAATACTCAAACGCCCGACCATCACAAGTCGGATGGGCTTTTGGAGTTCCAGGCTCGAGGGAAAAGGAAGCATCGGAACGCCGTTGAGAATGACTTTCGGGGAAACGCCGCAGTTTTTCTCCGCCAACTCCGCGACAAACCCGCTCACCGCCGTGACGGCTGCGGCATTCTTCCAGATCGGACGAATCAACGGCCCGAGCCAGCGAAACAATTTGTCTGTCTGCTCCGGAACCCCGCCCGGAACATCGCCGAGGTGTGCAGTCAGAACATAGGGAATGCCCGTGAGCCAATGCAGGGCCAATGCCAGCGCCCCCGTAGGAACCACAAAATGGGCATGGATCACATCGGGTTTCCAACTCCGGCATAGCCACAGCGCCGGCAAAAACGAGGTCGCCAGATACAATGCCATCTCAGGAACCGAACAGGTGTCCTCGCGTTTGCGAAACGATTCGGGCCGCAAAACCTCGACCCCCTCAATGACCTCGCGCCGGGGCAGATGTCGCAGACCCGCCGAAACCACTTTCACTTCGTGCCCCCTCGCCGCGAGACCGGCCGCGACGGATGAGGCCACACGCCCGCCCCCACCGCCAACTGGCGGATACTCGTAGCATAGGACGAGGATTTTCATGGAAGGAACCGATCATAGATCGCCTCCACGGCGCTGGTCATGCGCTCGACGGAAAACCGGGCTTCGATTTTGGCCCGTGCATTGGCAGCGAGCTCGGAGGATTTGGAGGGATTTTCGAGAAGGGCTGCGCAGTGTTCGGCGAATCCGGTCGGGTTGCCAGGGTCAACGAGGCAGCCCTCTTTGCCGTCTTCGATCACTTCAGCTATCCCATCGAGCCTGGAGGCGACGACAGGCAGGTTCATTGCCATCGCCTCGAGGAGGGTCATCGGCAACCCCTCGAATCGGGATGGCATGAGCAAGATATCGGAGGCGGCATAGACTTGGCGGGTGTCGGCGACATAGCCGGAAAAGACGATCCGATCCACGAGGCCGAGTTGACTGGCTTTTTCGCGAAGCACGGCCTCTTCGGGACCTTCGCCAGCGAGCAGGAATCTCAGAGTCGGAAACCTCGGTGCGAGCGCGGCCGCGACCTCTAAAAAGAGGGAGAAGTTTTTTTGGGGATTCAAACGGCCGACACCGGCAATGACCGGCACATCGGGTGGCAATCCTAGCTTCGATCGCGATTCCAAACGGGAAATGGTGCCCGGGGTGAATCGACGGAGATCGATGGCATTGGGCACGAGCGTGATTTTTTCTGGGGGGATCGATTCATGGCGAATGAGAAATTCCCGGCAGGAGGCGGCGACGGCGATGAGGTGTCGGGCGAAGCGGTTGGTGGATTTGTCGAGTGCGAGGAGGAGCTTGTTGTCGATGCGGTGGGGGTCGTTTGTATGGTCGTGATTGAGGATCAAGGGCACACCAAACAAGGCCCCGAGTGGCTTGGCGATGATGTTCGAGGGGATGAGGTGGCAGTGGAGGATGTCCGGACGCTTGGTGAGCAGGAGTGCCGGAAGCGTGACGAGATAGGCAGGGAGGTATTTGTGGGGGGAGAGCGAGTGGACTTTGATGCCAGCCTCCTGAAGACGGTTCCAGTAAATGCCATGACCATGCATCGTGGCGACCTCATGGCGGAATCGCGGACTGCCGCAGGTGGCCAGATTCAGCACAACCTCCTGCGCCCCGCCGAGGTGAAGGCTGTCGATGACATGGAGAACGCGTTTCACCGGTTGGGATTTCGAGCGCTCCATTGCTGCCAGACATATTCACACCAGAGGTGAATGCGCTCGTCGGAACGACCGGCAAGGTGGGAATCGAGATGATCGCGGAGGAGAGGATTTGCGGGTGCAGGTGCGATGCGACCGGTGCGGAGCCATGAGCCGACGGGAGTTCCGAAGCCTTTCTTTTTGCGATGGACGATATCGATGGGGAGGAGTTTTTCAGCAACTCGCTTGAGGAGGTATTTGGTGGTTTTTCCGCGAAGCTTGAAAGAATTCGGCAGGCGGCGAGCAAAATCGGCGACCTCGATATCGAGAAAGGGACTGCGGACCTCGAGCGAGTTCATCATGCTCGCGCGGTCGGCCTTCGCGAGGATGCCGTCTTGCAGGTAGATTTCGGTGTAAAATTGGAGCGTGCGGTCCACGGGATCGTTGGAAGCGCAGGATTCCCAGGCCTCGATCGACTCGCTGTAGATTTCCTCGATGGAAAAACGCGAACCCGTGAGTTGCGCCAGATCGGTTGGCTCAAGCGCCCCCAACCATACGGGATTCCAAAGTTTCGCGGGGTGGTCGAGGCCGCGCAGGGTGCGTTTGATTTTGAAATCGAGGCTGATGTTTTGGTGTGAAACAGGCAAGTGGGCAGCCAAAAGGCGAAGGGCTTTGTGTACCGGGCGAGGCACGATTTTTTCGTAAATCGACGCGAGGCGCAGGGCGCGAAAGGGATCGTAGCCGGCGAAGAGTTCGTCACCCCCATCACCGCCCAGCGCAACTGTGACTTTTGTCCGTGCAAATCGGCAAAGCAGCCAGGTTGGCAGAAGCGAGGAATCGCCCTGTGGCTCATCGAGCCGATCGAAAATCCCGGGCATCACCCCCAGCGCTGAATCGAGGCTCAAGGTTTCGATGTGATGATCGGTATTGAGAAACTCCGCAACCTGCGCGGCATATTGCGATTCATCAAAGGAAGATTCCTGAAATCCAATGGTGAAGGTCTGGAGAGTTTTCTTGGGCAAATCCCGGACGGAAAGTGCGGCGATCGTCGACGAATCAAGCCCCCCGCTCAGAAAAACGCCGAGCGGGACATCGGCAACGAGGCGGCGCCGGGTGGCGCGGGCGAGGACTTCCAGCAACTCGTCGATCAAAACCGACTCGCCTCTTGGGCCCGGATTTGGCTCGAGCGTGTAGCGCCACCAACGATGGATCCGTGGCTCGGAACCATCCAGATCGAGCGTGAGATGATGGCCGGCGGGAAGTTTGAAAACTCCCTCGATCGCCGTGTGCGGGGCGGGAATCAAGGCATGGGCGAGGAATTTCACCCTGGCGATTTCGGATTCGTTGCGGGGCGCAAGAGGGTGCTCGAGAATCGCCGTCAACTCGGACGCGAACGCGAAGGTTCCCTGACGATGAAACCAGTAGAGCGGCTTTTTTCCGAAGCGGTCGCGTGCGATGAAAAGCCGCTTCCGGGGTGCATCCCAAATCGCAAAAGCCCACATGCCATTGAACCGATCGAGCATGGCCGGCCCCCACTCCCGCCATGAGTGGAGGAGCACCTCGGTGTCCGAGTGGTCGGTGGCAAAAGGGTATCCCTTTGCCAGCAACTCGCGCCGAAGCTCGGCGTGGTTGTAGATTTCGCCGTTGAAGACAATGACCGTTTGGCCGTCGGCGGTGGACATCGGCTGCGCGCCGCCGGAGAGGTCGATGATGGACAACCGACGATGCCCCAAAAAAACCCCGGCGTCCGGTTTTTCAAAAAACCCTTCGGCGTCCGGCCCACGATGGGCGAGGCGATCCGTCATGCGGCGCAACACCGCGCCGTCGCCAGCGCCGACGAATCCGGCGATGCCGCACATCAGTCGGCGGAAGTTTTCCCGTCGAGGTTTCGCGTGTCGCGAACAAGGTAGATGGCTTTGTTCTGCGACTCGTGGAAGGTCCGGGTGACCATCTCGGCGAGCAGGCCCATGAGGAAGCAAAGGACCCCGGTCATAAAGGAAAAAACGGCCATCATGGGCAGCGGCGTGCCGGTGAAGAAATAGCCGCGGGTCCGCATGTAAATGGCCCAGAGACTAAAAACTCCCGACGCCACGAGAAAAAGGAATCCCCAGAAGCCGAAAAGATACATTGGCTTCAGCATGTAGCGGTCCATGAAGCGGACGGTGAGAAGGTCCATGATCACTTTCAGCACGCGCTCGAGGCCGTATTTGGAGTGTCCGGTTTTGCGGGCGTGGTGATTGACGGGGAGCTCGGTGATCCGGGCACCGTGCCATTTGGCGTAGATAGGGAGGAAGCGGTGCATTTCGCCGTAGAGTCGCACGCCTTTGATGACCTCGGCGCGGTAGGCTTTCAGGGAGCACCCGAAGTCATGGAGTTCCACCCCGGAGACGGTGGAGATCAGCTTGTTCGCGAATATGCTCGGGATGTTTCGTTGAAGTGCGTTGTCTTGGCGGTCCTTTCGCCAGCCGGAGCAAACTTCGTAGCCCTCATCGAGTTTGGCGACGATGCGGGGGATGTCCTCGGGGTCGTTCTGACCATCCCCGTCGAGCGGGATGATCGTGTCGCCGCGCGCGAAATCAAAGCCCGCCATCATTGCGGCGGTCTGACCGAAGTTCCGGCGGAAATGGACGACCTTCACCTCGGGATTCGCGGACGCGAGATCGTCGAGGAGCTTTTCGCTGCCATCATGGCTGCCATCGTTCACGAAAATGATTTCCCAATCGTGGCCATAGTGCGCCCGCATGACGCGTTGCACTTTTTCAAACAACGGGGCCAAGGCCTCGCGTTCGTTGTAAACAGGAACAGTCAGTGAAATCATCGATCCAAAAGAAATATCCCTTCAGCCCCCCGGAAAGCCAACCGGCTCACAGGCTCGGGTAAATGCGCGAGTAGTCGTATCGTGATTCAAATCCCAGCTCGGGCGGAAACTCGGAGTAGCCCGAATTGATCCAAGGAATGTCGCTACGATAGGGAGGGTAGTAGGAGCCGTTGTGGACGGGGAACGGGAAAAGGGCGACTTCATAAATGCCGAAACCAAGACGGGAAAAAACGCGGCCCACGCCACGGACGAGACCATAACTGAAAGCGGCGGAGTTTCCTTCAATGTCGTTGATAAGGGACATTTGGAACGGAATCTCGGTGAGTCCGTAGGCGATGTTGCCGATCCCTCGGCCGAGTTTTCGGGTGGCGCCATAGTCGGAGGCAGGCGGGGCTTGGATATCCGCAAAAACCGGCGAGCAAACGACCAGAGTCAGGAGGGCGAGGAGTGTGCGCTTCATCAGTCGGCATTTAGAAGCCCCAGAACCCCGCTCATCAAGGAAAAAACCCATTCCCTCAGGCGGGGGAAAATCCGCCTTGCTTTGAATGGGCGGGACGGGATGATGACCCGCATGATTGAGGTGGAAGTCTACGCGGCGGGAGTCCGCCAACCGGACAAAATGATGGGACTGCGCTTGGAATTGGATATTATTCCACAGCTTCGCTACAAGGTTGATACGAATCACGATGTGATCTTCATGGAATTCGGTGGCGAGATGCCATCCATCGAGTCGCTGGAAGCCGTTTTCAGAAAAATCAATCTCGAGCCGCGTTTTGTTGGCCAGCTTCCCGAGCAACGCCAACCGGGCAAAAAAACCCAGAGGATCGTCTAGCCGGAATTCGTTTCCGCCGCCTCGCAAGCATCTCCATGGCCGTTCCTGAATTTCTTACCCGCCTCCTTTCCCAGTTCCTCGCCTTTCTAGGACAGGTGGCGGCGTTAGCCGGGGAAACCCTCCTCTCGATTGGCGCGGGGAGAATCCGCCTCCGGCTCGTGATTCAACAAATCGCGGAAATCGGATTCCGCTCGCAGTTGGTGGTGATCGTGACAGGTGGATTCACCGGCGCCGTTTTCACGGCACAGGCGTTTTTTCAATTCGATGTGTTGAACATGGAAACGGCGGTCGGCCCAGTGGTGGCGCTGTCGATGTTCCGCGAACTGGGACCGGTTCTGGCCGGCGTGATGGTGGCGGGCCGGGTTGGGGCGGCAATGACAGCCGAAATCGGAACGATGAAGGTGACCCAGCAAATCGATGCCCTCCGCGCCTTGGCGGTTTCCCCGATCGACTACCTCGTCGTCCCCCGCGCTTTGGCGATGTTTATTTCGATGCCGTTTCTGGTCGTCGAGTGCGTCGCATTCGGCATCCTCGCGAGCTACTATGTAGGCGTCGAGGTGCTTGGAATCGAAGGAGCGTATTTTTTGGCGAATACGCAAAAGTTCACCGAATCGAGTGATATTTTCATGTCACTGGTGAAAGGGTTTTTCTTCGCCGCAATCGTTGTCTTCATCAGCTGCCAAGAGGGCCTGGAGGCTAAAAACGGCGCGGTCGGAGTGGGACGCGCCACGACATCCACGGTTGTCAATTGCTCGCTCGCCATCCTGATCGCGAATTTTTTCCTCACCATGGCGCTCAACATTTTCTTTCCCGCCGGATGACAACGACCGAGCCACTGATCCAAGTCCGCAATCTCGTTCAAAAAATCGGCGGTCAGGAAATCCTGCGGGGCCTTTCGATCGATGTGATGCCAGGCGAGACGCTTGTGCTGCTCGGAAAGAGCGGCGGCGGAAAAAGCGTCTTCCTCCGGCACCTCATCGGCCTCATGCACCCGATTTCGGGATCGATCATTTTCGAAGGCAACGAGATCACGGCGCTCACCGAGCGGGAACTCCAACCGGTGCGCAAAAAAATCGGCATGCTTTTCCAGGATGGCGCGCTTTTCGACTCGATGAATGTTTTCGACAATGTGGCATTTCCCCTGCGCGAGAGCGGCGAGAGGAATCCCAAGGTCATCCGTGAAAAAGTCGCCGAATCGCTCGCCATGGTGAACATGACCGGCCACGACCGCAAAATGCCGGTGAACCTGAGCGGCGGCATGCGCAAGCGCGTGGCCCTTGCACGGGCGATCATCTCGCCGCCCGATGTGATTCTATACGACGAGCCCACCGCGGGACTCGACCCGATCGTTTCGGACAGCATCAACAAGCTCATCCGCCATCTTCAACGCGAGCTCCATGTGACCTCGATCGTGGTGACGCACGACATGGTGAGTTGCCACCACATTGCGGACCGCGTGGCGCTTCTCAACGAGGGGCGGATTTACTTTTTAGGAAGCCAACAGGAGTTGCGGGACACCACCGATCCGATCATCCGGGATTTTGTGGATGGAAGATCGGGTGAAACCATTTATTGAGGAGCACACATGACCAGCGAAGACCGGAAAACACAAATCAAGGTCGGAATTTTCATTCTTATCGGACTCACCGTCACGGGAATGCTTGTGGTTTACTTCGGACGGCTCGGGGAGGGATTGTCGAACTACTACAACCTCCGGGTCGAATTCTCGAACGCGAGCGGAATCATTCGCGGGGCCGAGGTGCTTCTCGCCGGCGCGAAAGTCGGCCGTGTCACCACCGAGCCGGTCATCATGCCCGACATGCAGGGCGTTTATGTGGAGCTTCGCATCCTGGAGCAGGTGCGGATTCCGGTGGGAAGCGCGTTTTCGATCGGGAGTTCCGGTCTCCTGGGGGACAAATACATCCAGATCGTCCTGAATGACGGCAAGCCCGATGGTCCTGTGATCGAACCAGACTCCACCATCAAAGGCTCGGAGGTTGGAGACGGATTCGGTGCGCTAACCGATGGCGCGGGGCATCTGATCGCCGACCTGCGAAACACGGTCAGAAACATCAACTCCGTAGTCACCAAACTGGATCAATCGGTCCTCTCCAAAAGCGAACTCGAGTCCGTTTCGGCAACAATCAAAAACCTGCAAACGACAACCGGCAAGCTGGCCGAATCCTCGGGACGTTTCGAGTCCCTTTTGAAATCCGGACAGGAAACCATGGACTCCGCGAAAAAAGCCTCTGATGAGATCAAGAGCCTCGCCGAGCAAGCCAAGACCGGCCGGGGCGTTCTGGGGATGCTTGTGAGCAACCGGGAGATGGCGGAAAATCTTCGCGCCTTCATTCTCAACCTGCGCAAGCACGGCATTCTTTGGTATAAGGACACTCAAAAACCGGCGCGCGGAGATTCGGGCGACACGCCCTGACCCAAATTCGGCTTGATTCGTCAGGACCCTTTCCGGATTCTCGGTCATGGAAAGCACAACGAAAAAAGCATCCCCCTCCCAGGATCTCGATTCCCTTTTCTACCGTCCGGCCGAGGAGTTTTTTCCAAAAAACTCGGCTGTTTCGCTCACCTACGACGATGTCAGCCTCGCCACACTCTACAGCGAGATCGTGCCGCGCGAGGCGAACCTCGAAACGCGACTGGCACCTGGACTTACCCTCCACATGCCGGTGGTCTCGTCGGATATGGACACGGTCACCGAATCGCGCATGGCGATCGCGCTGGCCTTGAACGGCGGCCTTGGTCTCATCCACTACAATATGCCTCCGAAGCAGCAACTCTCGGAGGTCTCCCGCGTCAAAAACCATGTCCATGGCCTGATCCGCGAACCCATCAAGGTCACTCCAAGCCAGCGGATCGGGGAGGTTCTTGCCTTGATCGAGGAGAAAAAATTCAGCTTCTCCACATTTCCCGTCGTTGATGACGACGACCGTCTGCTCGGCTTGCTGCCCGGCCATTGCGTTCGACCCCGCTTTGCGTCGCGAGGCGTTTCGGAGGCGATGATGCCAAGGGCCGGGGTACTTACGATCCGCGAGGACGAACTCGGAGCCGACCCCATCGCTCGGGCGGACAAATTTTTCACCGAACACATCGGGATTCACAAGCTCCTGGTCGTGGACAAGGAGGATCGCCTGCGCGGCCTTTTCACCCTCAGCGATATCGAGCGCATCACCCAGGAGCGCTCGCTCCAGACAAAGCCCGCACGCGATGCGAAATTCCGCCTCGTTTGCGGTGCGGCCGTGATGGCTCCGCGCAATCCGGAGGGAAAGGTTGATAAAGACGGCCTCCTCGCCCATGTCGGCGCGCTGGTTGAGCGCGGCTTGGATATTGTTGCGGTTTCTACGGCCCACGGCCATTCGCGCGGCGTCGGGGAAAGCGTTCGCTCGATCCGCGCGGCATTTCCTGATCTGCCCTTGATCGCGGGGAATGTCACCAGCGCGGCGGGGGTCGAGTTTTTAGCCGAATGCGGGGCGACGACGATCAAGGTCGGCCAGGGGCCTGGATCGATCTGCACCACGCGTGTTGTGGCCGGCGTCGGGATTCCCCAACTCACCGCGCTTTATGTTTGCTCCAAGGCGGCGGCTCAATGCGGTGTGGCGATTCTCGCCGATGGCGGCATCACGAAATCCGGAGATGTGGTGAAGGCGCTTACCCTCGCCGATGCCGTGATGTGCGGAAGCCTCCTCGCAGGGTGCCCCGAGGCCCCGGGCCAGATCATGGAGATCAACGGCAAGTTCTATAAACAATACCGCGGCATGGGCAGCCATGCGGCCATGAAGGCCGGAAGCGCCGCGCGCTACGGTCATGTGAAGGAACTCTCCCAAAAATCCGCCGCCGAGGGAGTTGAGGCGCTGAAGGAAGTTTCGGCTTCGGCAGACACGGTTCTCGCCCAACTCGCAGGGGGACTTCAAAGCGGCATGGGATATTTGGGAGCCGCCAACCTGTCGCAACTCCGCACGAATGCCCGCTACACGCGCATCACGCCGGCTGGTCTGCGCGAAAGCGCCCCGCATGACATCATCGAGGTCAAAACCGGCGGTTAAAATCGAGCGGCCCGCGCCGCTTCGGCACCCGCACAGCCACGACTACCCGCATTTGGTCAAACGCTGGAGGTCTATCGCGTCATCCGCCGGCCTCCAATTTGAGGTTTTTGCAAAAACCGAGGGACATCCCCTCCTCCACCTGTTCTCCAAGAAAAACAAGCCAGATGCCCCATCGATCTATCTCTCGGCAGGCATTCACGGGGACGAACCTGCCTCAACCGAAGCGCTTTTAGCATGGATCGAAAGAAACGCTGAACGCGCGCGGCACTTGAACCTCCGGATTTTCCCCTGCCTCAACCCATGGGGCCTTGTTCACAACAAACGCACCGACAGCGAAGGCCACGACCTGAACCGCTGCTACCGTGATTGCTCCCAACCGATCGTCGCCGAGCACCGCAGGCTGGTTTTAAAATCGGACTACGATCTGGCCCTCATTCTTCACGAGGACTACGACGCGCAGGGGGCATACCTTTATGAAACCTCACCCGCCAAACCTCACCGGGGCGAGAAGATCATCGCGGCCATGTCGCGCCACATGCCTCCCGACCCGCGCAGACGAATCGACACCAGCCGAGCCAAGGACGGAATCATCCGCCGAAGAATTACTGCGAATATGATGCCCGACTGGCCCGAGGCGTTTCTGCTCCACTTCCACGGAACGCGCCGCGTTTTCACCATCGAAACGGCTTCCGAGTTCCACATCGATTCCCGTGTGGAGGCGCATGTGGCGGCCATGGATGCCGCGATCCGCCTAATCGATTAAGTCCGCGTAGTGCTCGTGGGCCATCGATCGCGAACGCTCAAAAATCGCCTTGGAGTCGTCCATCGACAAAACCTTGCTGACCAATGTCTCGCATGCTCCCGCATCGAGCGACTGGACGGCTTTTTTAATGCGGGGAACAAGCGCGGTGGAGGCACTGAGCTCATCCACGCCAAGGCCGATCAGCAGCGGGGTCAGCAAAATATCCGAGGCCATCTCGCCGCATACACCGGTCCAGATTCCGTTGGCTTTCCCGGCATCGACCGTCATTTTGATCATGCGCAAAATCGAGGGATGCGTGGGATTGTAGAGATGCGCGATCCTATCGTTCAGGCGGTCGACCGCAATCGAGTATTGGATCAGATCGTTAGTTCCGATGCTGAAGAAGCGGACCTCGCGAGCGAGGTGTTCAGCGATAAGAACAGCACTGGGAATTTCGATCATAACTCCCACCTCGACGAAGGGGTTGAATGGAATGCCGGCGGATGCGAGTTCCTGTTTGCACTCCTCGAGGATTTGGTTGGCGCGGCGCAACTCCTCGATGCCTGAGATCATGGGATACATGATTTTCACCTGGCCGATGCCGGCGGCACGGAGGATCGCACGGAGCTGGGTCTTGAAAACAGCCGGATGCTCGAGGCAGTAACGGATCGCACGGCAACCTAGGAAGGGATTCTCCTCGTGATCCAACGCCAGGCTAGAGGCCACCTTGTCGCCGCCGATATCAAGTGTTCGGATAATCACACCGTGAGGCATGCTGCTTTCAGCGGCATGGCGATAGTGCTCGTATTGCTCATCCTCGCTAGGAGGTTCCTCCCGGTTCAAAAATAGGAACTCGGTGCGGAAAAGCCCGACCCCCTCCGCACCCTGCGCCGCAATTTCCCCAAGGTCGTCAGGAAGGTCGATATTCGCGGAAAGAGTGATGTGGCGACCGTCGCGTGTGGTGGAAACCGTTTCGCGAATTTGCTCAAGGCGCTCCGCGACCTCCTCTTTTTCCTGCTCGATGCGGCCGTATTCGATGAGCGTCTCGCGACTGGGATTGACAATGAGCAGGCCCGTATAGCCATCGATCAGGATGTCATCGCCGATCCGGATATGCTGGGTGATGCCCTGCATGCCCACAATGGCTGGAATCTCCAGGGAACGGGCTAGAATCGCGGTGTGGGAGGTTTTGCTGCCGATCTCGGTGACAAACCCGCAGACTAGATTTCGATCGAACTGGGCGGTGTCTGACGGCGAGAGGTTGTGGGCGATGACGATGTGTTGCTGGGCGTGGGCGGCGGGATTGAGAGGAGCCTTGCCGAGCAGATTGCGAATCACCCGCCGGGCGACATCCTGGATGTCGACCACACGCTCGCGAAGGTAGGGATCATCGATGGACTCCAGGGTCTGGCAGTATTTTTGAACGACCTGCTGGAAGACATGCTCGACATTTTGCCGGTCGCGTTCCAACCCGCGCAGGACCTCGTCGATGAGTGTGCGATCCTCGACCACCAGCAGGTGCGCATCGAAAATACTCGCGTCCTCCGCGCCAATTGCGGCGACGATCCGGCGTTGGATTTCGAGCAACTCCACGCGAGTGGAAATGAGAGCCGATTCAAATCTCGCGATCTCCCCGGGCAAATCCTCTGCGGATATCTCCCTCGACAAGATCTCCTCGTCCTCGGTGTAATAAACCAGCGCGGGGAAATGAGCGATACCCTGGGCCACAGGAACGCCCTGAAATCTCCTCTCAACTTTTTCCTGCGGGGCGGTTTGCATTGCCGAGAGAATTGCAAGAATTCCCCTCCAGCGCAATGGGAAGGATTGGAGGGAAATCCCCCGCCCTTCAGTGCTTCGGAGCCTTCACCGTACCGGCCTCAAGGTCGTCGCGTCGGCGTTGGACGATGCGGTTGGCGTTTTCAAAAACCATCTCTTCGAGGAGCAAACGGAGGTGACTGCCCGCACGAAAATCCGAGGGGGCGATATTTTTCACCCGGTCGGCATGAACGCTCAGCTGGTAGCATTTTTTGAAACTCGTCCGCGTCGGATCCTCAGGATTGTAAACGGCGATCGCCTGACCTCCACTACGACGCATGACGGTGAAACATGGCACATCGGTCGGGCCGTCACCGACATAGATCATATTTTGAAAGGGAACGGGGCGGAGCGCAGGGTCCATGTGGTCATTCACATCCTGATCCATCTCGAGCATTCCTTTGTTGATGCGGAAGAGAAATTGGGTCTTTTGCGTGTGGCTGATCGCTCGCTTGGGAAACGTGATGCGGTCATGCTCATCCACGGCGAATTCACAACCGAAAATCTTGCGCACATAGGGTGCGAGGCGGCTTCCATCGATGAGGACCTTCATGCCCGACGATACGATGTAGTGCTCCACGGTGATGCCATGGGCGACATGTTCAGGCTTAAGCAACGAGGTTTTGAATTCCTCGAACATCTCCGGAAGGCCCGGATAAAAAGTCAGGCGCGATCCGAGTTCACGGAGCTGGGCGTTGGTGGGCCGGTCGATCTCCATGCAGTCGAGAAGAACCTTCATGTAGGCGAGCTCGTGGTCGTAACCTTGCTTCTGCACCAACTCGCCGCAACGCGCCCAGAAGTTCTTGGGATTGATACCAAAGACGGGAAACAACGCCTCCTCCTGCATGTAGGTGGGCGAAAGGGTCTGATCGTAATCGTAGATGATCGCGATGGTGTTCTGTGGCACGCTCATTGCGCCGCCATCCTGTAGGAGGGGCGATGCAGGCCGGCCAGCAAAAACCTCAAGACGCGGTCCGCAGAACGAGTTTCAAGGCATCGACACGAATGGTGGATTCCGAAAGCGCCTCGAGGAGGGTGGATTTGGCCGCTTCCAATGACTCGATCTCGGCGGGAGGCACGGATCGGTTGATCTCCGAAAGATCGCGCAGGCGGTTGATTTCGGCGGAATATTGGTCGGAGGCTTTGGTACGCGCTGCAAGAACCAGCGACTCCTTGCGCGCGGCACCGATTTCGACTGCTTTCGCCAGCATCGCCGGGAGGTGCTTCTTTTTGAAAACCGGGGTGTCGATCAAACCGAAAACATCGCCCGATGACAGCGAAGCGTCTCGAAACTCCTCGTCATCGCCCCGATCGGAGAGGGTTTGGTCCACCACAACGCGCAATGGCGTAGCAGGCAGAAACCGGTCGGCGTGAAGATTCGGCGGGGCAATACACTCGAGAACAAGATGAACCTCGAGAAACAGCGCGCCGGGCAGGTCGGACTTCCAAACGCCGAAGACGGAATTGCCGGTTTCAATCCCGAGGATCGACTCGATCGCGGCTCGAACGAGCGGGTGGTCCTGGCTCAAAAATCCCAAATCCTCGCGGGAGATGGCGCGTGAGCGATCGAATGTGAACATCGCCCCCTCGGGTGTCAGGCCCGGCAACGAAGCAGACTGACCGGCTCCGGACTTCAAAAGATACCCCCGGCTGCCCAGTTCCTCGACCTCGACGCCCAAATGATCGAGCGTCCGGATAAAGAAGGACTCGAATTCCGTATCGGCGTCCTGTTTGCGAATGCCCTGAATCAAGGGTGCCACGATTTCGGATTTGTTGGAATTGAGTTCAAGCAATCGGTCGTAGCCCCGCTGGAGACGCTTGCCGATTTTCTTGTTCTCCGCGGCGGTGTCCAAAACGAGTTTTTCCAAGCCATCCGCATCAAACGACTCCACCAACCCGGCGAGACGACTTGAGAAATGGGATGCCAGAGCGGCTGCGCCGTGAGGGTTTTTTTGAAATGCATCGAGCCCGTCGTGATACCACCGGGCAAGGACCTCCTCCTCGCCACCTATGCGGAATGGCACATGGATATGGATCGTCGAGGTCTGACCGATGCGGTCCAGCCGTCCAATCCTTTGTTCGAGGAGTTCCGGATTCGCCGGCAAATCGAAAAGCACCAGATGATGGGCGAATTGGAAATTGCGTCCCTCGCTGCCGATCTCGGAACAAATAAGGAGGCGGGCGCCATCCTCCTCGGCGAAGTAGGCCGCATTGCGGTCGCGCTGAAGGAGTGTGAGACGCTCGTGAAAGACGGCGGCGGGAATTTTGATCGTCTTTTGAAGTTCCTCCATCAGGCCGGTCGCCGCCCCGGGACTTGAGCAAATCAGAAGGACTTTCTGCTTTTTGAGGCTTCTGAGGAGCTCAACAAGCCAGGCCATCCGATCGGCATCCGGAGCCAGCGGGGCAAGGTGCGCTTTGCGTTTCGGAAAACCGGAAAGGGCAGCCCGCGTATTGCGGAACATGACCCGTCCTGTACCGAATTCATCGAGCAAACCGGCAACGACCTTCTCCCGCGCGGACACCTCACCAGCTAGAAATTCTTCGTAGTGTTTCTGAATCGCCCCCTGGAGAAGCGAGGTATTGGGAATTTTTTTTCCAGCCAAAAGCGCATCGATCGCCTTGGCGACCGATTCATAGCGATCGGATTCCTTCAGAAAGGAGTCGAGGTCGTTGTAGCGCTCGGGATCAAGGAGACGCAGGCGGGCGAAATGCCCCTCCAGGCCGAGTTGCTGCGGTGTGGCTGTGAGCAGAAGAAGTCCTGGAATCGTGCGCGAGAGGGATTCGACAAGAGAGTATTCCGGCCCGCCTCCCGCAGCAGACCAGGCGAGGTGATGCGCCTCGTCCACAACCAGCAAATCCCATCCCGCTTCGCGTGCCTGCTCGGCTCGTTTGGGGTTCGAGGCGAGAAAGTCCAACGCGCAAATCACAAGTTGACTATCCAAAAAAGGATTCAAACCCGAAGCCTCCAGCGAGAGGCAGCGCTCCTCGTCAAAAATGCTGAACGACATTTGAAACCGGCGGAACATTTCGACGAACCACTGGTTCAGCAACGCCGGAGGCAGCAGCACCAAAATCCGCCCCGCGCGGCCAGTGAGGTGAAGACGCTGAAGAACGAGTCCCGCCTCTATGGTTTTTCCCAGGCCGACCTCGTCGGCCAGAAGAACGCGCGGAGCGAGGCGCGATGCCACCTCGGAGGCGATCGAAATTTGGTGGGGAATCAAATCGATCCGGCCGCCGGCGAATCCCCGGGCGGGGTTTTGGCGCAAATCGCGGCGACGCTGAAGGCATTCCACACGGAGTTTGAACCGCTCAAGTTCATCCACCTGCCCCGCCAGCAGCCGCTCCTCGGGTTTTGAAAAACTGATGGAGTCGGAAAGCTCCGCCTCGGCCACCGCGCGCTTGCCGCAGAGGTAGGATAGAAGACCAGCCGTGTCGGTGATCGAATCGACCGTCAATGCCTCGCCGGAGTGTGTCCGGATTTTGTCACCTTCGGAAAACCGCACACGGCGGATCGGCGCGCTCCCCACCGCATACTGGCGATGTTCGCCGGCGGCGGGAAAAAAGATTTCAGCCCGGCCGTATTCGCTTTTCAAAACGATGCCAAGGCCGAGCTCCGGCTCGGTGTCACTGGCCCATCGCTGGCCGGGAACGGGAATATCTTTGCTCATGGATTGGATAATTCCTCCCACCGCGCGTAGAGGCGATCGATTTCCCTTCTCTGCGCCTCGAGTTGCAAAAGCACGGAAGGCGCCTCCGCGGATCGCGTGGCTTGGAAAGCGGGGTTGTTGAGCATCCCCTCGAGTTCGGCAGCGATGTTTTCGGCATGGAGGATGGATTCCTCCATTCCCTCGAATTCCTGCTTTTCGCGATAACCGAGCTTTTTTTTCGGCGGGGATTTGGAGGGCTGTTCGATTTTTCTAGAAGATGCCATCGCGCAATAACGCGACTCCCGTGCTTTTTTACCTTCCAGGTAATAGGAAAAATTTCCCGGCTGGGCGTGAATACCACCTTCCTCGAAAGCCACGATCCGGTCGCAAATCCGGTCGAGAAAATACCGGTCGTGGCTGACCACCAAGACCGTTCCGTCGAAGGCGGCAAGCGCCTCTTCGAGCATTCGGAGGCTCCCGAGGTCGAGGTCGTTCGTCGGCTCGTCGAGAACGAGCACATTTCCGCCACGGCAAAGCACCTTCGCGAGCATCAGCCGGGCGCGCTCACCGCCGGAGAGCTTGTCGATGCGGTCGTTCATTCGCACATCGTCGAAGAGATACCGACGCAAATAGGCTCTCACTGGAATTTCACGGTTGCCAAACTGGATCGACCCGCCGTCTCCGCCGACTTCCTCAAGGACGGTGTTCGAGCCGTTGAGCTTCATTCTTCCTTGGTCGATGTAGTTGAAGACTACCCGTTTTCCGATGGTCGCGGTTCCTTCGGTCGGCGACTGCTCGCCGAGGCACACCCGGAGCAGGGTGGATTTTCCAGCACCATTTCGCCCCACGATTCCGGTGCACTCGCCCGGACGGAGGGAGAGATCCAGATTTCTAAAAATCCACCGCCCCCCGGACTCGAAACGGACACCGGCATGAACCAGTTCGATCGCGTTGTTTCCCAACTCCGGCGCGGGTGGAATGAGAAGATCCATCTCCCGCTCCTCGGGCGGGGTTTCCTGGCCGGCGATTTGGTAAAAAGTCTCAAGGCGCTTTTTGGATTTCGAACGCTGGGCGCGAACGCCGGCCCGGACATATTCGAGTTCGGCGCGAATGAACCTCTGGCGACGGCGTTCGGCCTGGGAGGCGATCTGCTGGCGCAGGGCGCGGGACTCCAGATACGCCGCGTAGTTTCCCGGATGAGAATGGGCTTTGCCCTGGGAGATTTCAATGATCCGGGTGGCGATGGTTTCGAGAAAATACCGATCGTGTGTGACCATCACCACCGCTCCGGAAAATCCCTTGAGAAAATCCTCAAGCCAGCCTGTGGACTCCGAGTCGAGATGGTTCGTTGGTTCGTCGAGGAGCAAGAGATCGGGCTGGGACGCCAAGGCGCGACAGAGCGCGACCCGGCGCTTTTCACCACCCGAGAGCGGTCCAACGAGCGAGTCCAGCGGAGGAGCATGAAGCGCTCCGGCGAGGCTTTTGATGCGGGTCTCGAGATTCCACCCATCGGCGTGCTGGATGAAATCGAGAAGATCGTGGAGCTCATTATCAGTCCCCTCGCCCGCCTCATAGCGCCGCAGCGACTCGACCAGATCGGCCGCTCCCGACTCGATGTTCACGAGCACAGTGGCAGCTGGATCGAGCTCGAATTCCTGCGGAAGATAGCCGATCCTCAAACCTCGGCGTCGTGAGATTTCGCCCGAGTCAGCCTCGTTTTCTCCCGCGAGGATTTTAAGGAGACTTGTCTTGCCGCATCCATTGCGACCGACGAGCGCAACTTTTTCGCCGGGAGAGACGGTTAGGGTGATACCGTCGAGAAGAAGTTGTGGGCCGTAGGCAAGACGGACTTCGTTTGCCGAGAGAAGTGAGGCGGACATCAGCGGAGATAATTTGCAGGGATCGGGAAAGCGTTTTCGATGTGGCGGATTTCCAATGGCGGGCCGATGACGACCTCCACGATGTCGAAACGATAGGTGATTTCAGGCATATCGAGCATACGAAGCCACTGCATGGCACCGCGAATGATGAGGCGGCGTTTTTTTTGATCCACCGCTTCGGATGGCGCTCCATAGACTTCACTCGAGCGTGTCTTCACTTCGACAAACACGAGTTCGCCATGCCTTTTGTCACGGCACACGATGTCGACTTCGCCACCATGTGGCGCGCGGAAGTTTTTGTAGAGAATCTTGTGTCCATGGCGGCGGAGGAAACGGGCGGCGAGAGTCTCTCCGTGCTGACCGAGCGCGATATGGGCGGCCTCACCAGAGTTCCGCTTGCGCCACAGGCGCGAAACTTCTTCGGTGAATTGGACAAGGCCCATGTTTACGCAGTTTGGCAAAGTGCTCGGC
>Ga0129333_10000911_pt1 | contig 26098 bp, 39 predicted proteins | sample CPB6_08_DNA_FD_94474 | JGI IMG/M metagenome (GOLD analysis project Ga0129333, IMG submission 94474) | Freshwater to marine salinity gradient microbial communities from Chesapeake Bay, USA - CPBay_Sum_0.6_0.8_DNA | ecosystem: Environmental > Aquatic > Marine > Coastal | place: USA: Chesapeake...
GCGCCAGTTTTCCGAAAACCCTTATTTACATAGGTAAATCAATAGTTTTCTACAACAACCAACACCAACAAATAGGTAAATATTCACAACCAAAATCTTCTACCAAAATAAAATCAAAAAAAACATAGTGTCATACCATATATCGTCAATCATTGCTAACCATGGGAAACCATAGGAAACCATAGGATATTATAAGAAACCATGGGAAAACATGGGAAACCGGGGGAGGGACTAAGCTATCCCGCATATTATCTTTACAACAGCAATAACGTTTGCTATGGTAAGAAAGGAGCAAAAAGATATGATCAAAATTTTGGGATACGTAACGCATCAAGAAACATGTACCAACTGCGAAGCGATATTGGAGTTTCAGAAAAAAGATGTCGAAGTTGGCGTGGACGGTTTCAAATACATCGAGTGTCCTGTTTGCAAAGAACATGTTTTGTGTTTTTATACACTGGATTACAGTTAAGAAACCTTACTAAGCTTGTTGCAGATTGGGCTTCTTAGGTGTGAAGGTAGCCAGTTGCCCGTTGAAGCCGGGAGGAGCGAGTTCGAGTCTCGTCGGGTCCACAATCCAATCTCTCAAAAACCCTGTAAATCCAGCGAAAACAAAAAAAGAAAATAATCTTTAGAATAACCACAACGTTTGGTATTCTACTAGTAGAAAAGGAAGAAGAAAAGAACATGACGAAGATTGACGCCCGAGCACGAGCTCGACGGCTGGGACTCCTACCGGCGGACGAGCTCGTCGAAGATCTCTTCACCGCTGGAATCGAAAAGCTCACAAACGACCGTGCGCTCCTCGTCTCGCTGCTTGCAGAACAAGCCGGAACTGATATCGGGCGTTTCATGAATCGGGTCTTGTGGTGGCGCTTCCATCCCGAGAACAAACAGTTGTTGTGGGATCTCTTCAGCGAAGTTATCGATATGAGCGAGGTCGGCTTCATGGGGAGCTTCTACTCGTTTGTCAGCAATGACCTCCTCGACGACGGCGGCTTTAGGATTTCGGTCGGGTCACACGGCGACCCTGTTGTTGTTTATGATAGCGAGGGCAATCAAGACCCATCAGAATTGATGGAGGCAATGGATCGTGCAGAGCTGGAGTACACCCGTCGCATCGCCTCGCTAGTGAGAGCGAAAGAGAGAAAAGAAGTATGAAGATCAAAGCGAACAACACCATCAACGGCTACGGTTTCCCTTTCGCTGGGGAGCTCTCCTGCACTCTGAACCAAGTTCTCCAAGCCTTCCCCAAGGGGCGCATGGAAGGCTACGAAGACGAAGAGAAGGGATTTCAGGGAACCGAGGTTGGTTTCATTACTGAAACTGGCCAACGCTTCTACGTCTACGATCCAAAGAAAAGGGTTTATATCGAAAATACGGTATCTCAAGAAAGGCAAGGTAAGACCATGAAGAATACAATCACTGAAACTGAACTCAAGTCTATTTTGGAACAGAACAAGGTTTATCTTCGTGCCAAGTTCGATGAGCTTGCAAAGTCTCTTGGTTTGGAGATTGTTTCTCTCAAGGTCAAGCGAACTGAAACGGTTGATTTGTGAAAGGGAAAAGGGTTTCACAAAACCCCTGTAAATCCAGCGAAATAAAAAAAGAAAAATAATCTTTAGAAAATCACGATTGGGTGATATTCTAAGAGCATGAAGAAGACGACGAACAAGGCTGCTGTGAAGACCACGACCCGCAAGACCACTGTGAAGAAGGCTGCTGTGAAGAAGACCACGAAGAAGACTGAAAACGCTGGCAATCATCGTTTGGCTCAAACCGTTGAAGCTGGCCGTTTCTCGGATATCAAGATCCCTGATGCGCTGCGTACCACGCTCAAGACTGGTTGGGAGTATATCGATGCTCTCTTCACTGGTGAGGGCATTCGTCCTTCGACCTGCTGCATGGTGACCGGTCTGTCCGGTGGCGGCAAGACCACGATCTCTCTCCAGCTTGCTAACAGCCTTGCAGAGCAGGGTCATGTGGTGCTCTACAATAGCTGCGAGGAGTGTGGTGCGCAGATCAAGATGAAGCTTGAGAAGATGGAGTTTAACGCTCTTCTGGAGAGCAACAACGCTTACTTCTCCAGCTTCTACGATATCTCGGATATCCTTGATTTTGCCAACAAGGTTCGCAAGCAGCACAAGCTTGAGGCTGGTAAGGGTTTCTTCCTGTTCGTTGACTCGCTTCAGACGATTGAGCGTGCTTCGAAGGGTGCCGGTCGTCCTGCTGGCCCTGCGCAGCAGCAGTGCGATGCGATGTGGGATATCGCTGGTTGGTGCAAGGAAAACATGACTGTTGCAATGATCATTGGTCAGGTTACCAAGGATGGTACCTTCGCTGGCAAGCAGGAAGTCAAGCACGCTGTTGATTGTCATCTTCACCTTGCTATGGATACCGACAAGAAGTCGGAAACCTATCGTCAGCGTGTTGCCGAAATGCAGAAGAATCGGTTTGGGGCAAGTGGCCTCTTCTTCCCCTACGAGATCTCCAGCAAGGGTATCGAGTTCGCTCAGTGAGCTTCGCTCCTGCGTACGCAGGGCAACAATCTAACCCCTAGAGGTGAAAGCTTCTAGGGGTTTTTTCTTTTTGACGTTACTACTTATCCTGTGATTGCTTTGTCTCCCTCTAAGTACTAACGGCGCTGTATGCTAGATATGAGTGACGAGAGGGATAAAGAAATCAAACCAGTCTAGGAGTCACAGTGAGCCCAACGGATGTATATGCCCGAGGGCTATAAGTGTTTGTGCCCGCCAGCAATCCCTTATGGCCCCCCTATATCTACCCACCCTAGGGTATTATGTGATACCCCCATAGGCCCCCCTTATTCAGATAGACCCCCCTTACCCCATAGGCCCCCACGTTTGACCCCCGGCCCCCCATGGCCATGATATGCAGGGGTTTCAGGTGCAGGAGGTGCTAGACCCCCGCAACTCGCAAAGACTTTTTTTCTTGGAAGTGTTTGTTTGTGGTTCAAAAATTTTCTGGGTAGAAAAAATTTTCGGGATAGAAAACGTATATTTAACCTTTATGAAGTTATACAAGATATTGTTTGAGGGGATTCGTTTTGACGTTAACCGTTTAAAGGGTTTAAGGGACATAGAGAACATTGTTGACTATGTTGAGAAGACTGGGTTACGGATGGTTGGTAGAGGTAGTTCGAGAGAGGTTTACATATTGTCATCGAAGTATGCATTAAAGCTTGCGAGGTTTGAGGACAACGAGCCATCGAGGTTTGACATTGGTATTGCTCAGAACGAGGCTGAGAAGGGTATATGGGACAGGGCTGGCGAGGAAGTTCGTAGAGTTTTGCCCAAGGTATATTCTGGTGATTCTAATGGTTACTGGTTGATTGTTGACTTGGTTAGACCTTTGAGGGATTCTGGTGAGTTCAAGGAATTGAGCGGCGGTATATCTTTGTTGGATTTCAAAGAGATTGTTGAGATGTTTTCATCTGAGGACATTGGTACAGTTTTGGAAGACAACGCTGACATGATTGAGAACGAAGATGTTTCGAGTTTGTTGGTATCTGTTGGCAAGCTTGTTCAGGGATATTCTGTTAATCCTTTGGAGGTTGGTGATGTATGGCAGTGGGGTAAAACAAGTGATGGTAGGTTAGTTTTGTTAGATTCTGGTGGGACGGAAGAAGTTTTGGATCAATACTACTAACACAGGAAAACTATAATGAAACTAAGCGAGATATTGTTTGAGGAGATGCAACGTGTTCCTCCCGAGGGATATGTTGTTGTTGTTTCTAAGGGTGAGAGTGGTCGAGGTATATCAATAAAGTTTAGAACGATCAACAGGGTAAATCAAAGTGCTAGGTTTCCAGAAGGTCGTTGGAAGTATGCTGGAGAGATTCACATACAAAAGGGAATAACCGCAGACAACAACGAACTTGTTTGGGAAGTTGAGAGTGTTAACGCTGACAAGGGATATGGTCCATTGTTGTATGACATTGCAATGGAGATGGTGTTTCTTAAAGGCGATGCTGGTTTGATGGCAGACCGTAGATCTGTATCCTCTGATGCTAGAAAAGTTTGGAAAACATATTTTGAGCAGAGAGGAGATGTTGGTCATAAACCTCTTCCAGCGGATATGTTTGAAGAGCCACCGTTCAATCAGCGTCCAGAGTATTTGAGATATTACTACTTCAAGTCTTCTACTTCTATGATTGATAGTCTTAAAGAGCTAAACAAGATTGAAAGCGAAGATTTTGAGTTATGAGATTATCTGAGTTGTTATTTGAGGAACATCATATGAAGAAGAGACAGGTATCTCTTGCTGTTTTGACTTATGATGGCAGGGTATTGATATTAAAGCGTGTGATGAATGAGAATGATCGTCATGCTGGTCGATGGGGATTTCCTGGTGGTGGTGTAGAAGAGGGTGAGAATCCTTTAGAAGCCGTTATAAGGGAGTGTGAAGAAGAGATTGGGGTAACACCTATAGGATTAAAGAAGATTGACAGGAATGGGCGTATAACGTGGTTTATGGGGGAGTTGCCAGTTTCTCCAGAGAAGTGTGTTAGGTTGAATGGAGAGCATGATGATTGGGTTATGGTTGGGAAAGATGATTTAGATGATTATGATATGATTGAAGGGATGAAGGGATTAATAAGTTATGTGGTTTCTTAACAAGTTTTTATTGTGGGCGATATGGATTGGTAGGATTATATCTATTGGAATGGGACATTGAGTTCATATGAAGTTATATCCAATATTGTTTGAAGAAGTTCAAGGTTTAGAGATTGTTTTATTACGTGGATGTGAAGAAGACAGTTTTGAGGTTGATTTAGAGAATGGTGATGTAAAAGATTGCACGGAAATCTCTGATGATTTAGAAAGAATGTTTAGATCTTCTGGTGTAAGGATAATGAGCAACGAGAATCCTTACAGCGCATTGATTGATTCTGAGGGCAAGGTTTATGGTGGTCTTGTTGTAAGTTATGAGTTGCCAGAGGACTATGATGAATTTGAGCATGGTGGTGGAGTTATAACTTTTAGCGTTGTTGTTGACCCTACAGTAAGAGGTCAACGTTTGGCTGAAAAGCTTATAAATGATTTAATCAGTAGCAATGGAAGATCTGTAATCAAGGCTCAAGTTATAAATCCCTTGATGGAAAAAATACTTAATAGTTTAGGGTTTGAGAAAGTAAGCGAAACTGGATCAAGAGAAGGTTTGGTTTATGAGCGCAAGCCTAAATAACGTATAGTTTATAGACCCATTATATCGGCACCTGTTTCTGACAGGTTAACGATATCTCCAGCTTCACCGATTGTTCCAATAAACACCATACCAAGAGAAGTTAGACTCCACTCTTCATGAGTTTCGTTTGAGTCTGGCACACAACCTGCAAACTGTTGTTTGACGTTTGGAGATAGAACTGCTGGGGATAGGTTTATGTCATGCCCACGCTTTGCTTTTAGCATTCGTATCTCTTGTGGTTCATTTTTCCTTAACCACTTTTTCATGTTGAACTCACTGCCATATTCTTCTGGTGGATTCTTTGGGCAGTCTGGCAAGTTGTCTTCGATAGAATCTATGCCTTTTGTTTTTTGTGTTGCATAGATGTAGTAGTAAGTTCCACCATAATCTTTGATAGCATCTCTTGCATCTTCTATATCAGCGGCAAGAGATACTCTTTTTGTAAAGTTGTCTTCTATAACGTTACCCTCTTGATCAATATAAGGTTCTGATGGAACTCTTGGAGTAAAGGTAAACGTTGGTTCACCAAGGAATATACGAGACAAATGAAAGTGTGTAAAGTGTTGTTGCAGTTCATCTATTGTAGTTTTTTTGCCAGAAAGATCTGGGTGCTGTACAAGAGCTTCACAAAAAAGAATCGAATAAAGCTTCATGGTTAGCCTTCGACGCCTTTATAATATTTGGTAAACAACTTGTTGGATTTGTTTTTGATTTCTCGTTCAAGTTCTGCTTTAGTTATTCCAGACTCGTCTGCTATTGCTGTCAAAACTTCTTGACCATGGGATAACATTTCTTCTGAGTTAAGCGGGCCGTTATAAATCCAAGCGTTTGCTGAACCAAGTTTTTTGTTGATGAAAGAAGGGATGGAATCTGGCAACACGCAATCGTCTTGTTCGTCGTCCGGGGTCATTGGTTCTGCTGTAGGAGACACTAACCTGTTTGGCCACGTTCCTTTGATGTCGAAATATATATTGTGTCCAGAATGATCGCCATAGTTGTCTAACTCGACTTTAGTCCAATCGCTGCTTGATTCAATTTTTGCCCAAGCTTTTTTAGCTGAGTTGCTTGTTGAGCTTTGTCTGTCGCTTGTGATAGGTTTTTGGTAATAATCAGATATCAAGGCATACATGGCAGCTCCTGCGCCGGGAAACTGTGGACTTCTTACCATGTAACTAACTTCTACTGCTCCACCACAATCCCTTGAATGACGTTCATTTGATCCAGCATATGCACAAATCCAACTTTCGAAAGGCAGCATTCCTTCAGCAGCCCATTTTCGAAAATGTCCAACATGGAACAAAGCGAACCCTTGTTCGCTGTCATTCCACCAATCAATCATTGCAAAAGCTGGAGGACGATATTCTTTGACTGTTCCCACGGTTGGAATGTGTGCGAAAGCACTTTTTGGTGCTTTCATTTCTTCTGGACTTAACAGTTTGAGTTGTTGTTCTTGTTCAAACAAGATCTTGTAAAGTTTCATCTTGGGGTTTCCGTTCCTTGATAACGTGTGTTGAACAAAATTTTTGACATGTTAACCAGTACAAATTCTAGGTTTATATTTTTTCGATTCATTGCTGGGTCAGCGGTTTGAATCAATATATTTTCTGCTTGTTTAACTAGGGGGGCAGATTTTAGAGCTCCTGTGTATCGGTATGCGTCAGCGGTACCAACAAGGTCGGCCATTTTTTCTGGGTCAGAAACATAACCACGTTTTGTTGGCAACGGGCAATCATCGATTTCTTGCGGTGTTTTTGGCTGTGTTTCTTCGGCTCCAACAACGTTTTTAACCAAACCTTTTACTGCTTTGATGCGAGGTTTTGCTGTACGGTTTGGGTATATTCCTTGCACGTCCACATACAACTTACCGGATGGTGTTTGAGCATAGTTGTCTAATCCTTCTCCAGCTTTTTTCCATTCTGGACTTTTTTCTATTTTTGCCCAAGTTTCTCTTGCTGCAACAGAGCTACTATGATCACGATCACTTGTTAGTGGTGCTCCGAAATAATCAGAAGCAAGAGCGTATAGTGTTAAGCCTGCGCCTTTCCATTCTGGACTTCCTACAGCATAGGAAACCTGCATCGCACCAAGACAATCGTTTTCACGTTCTGAGCATTCAATCATGCCAGCGCAGATTTTAAAGATCGGAACTTGATCGGGTGGATTTTTTAAAAAGTTCAACAAAGAGTTGGTGTGAGTTAAAATTAACCGATCATCAATCACAAACAAAGCAAACTCTGGTGCTGTGTAACTTACCAATTTTTTTAGTTGTTGTTCTTGTTCAAACAAGATCTTGTAAAGTTTCATCTTGCGGTATCCGATCCTTTATAGCGTGCGCCCCATAGTTTGTCAGCTATGTTGTTTATTACTGAAATCACATTTAAGCTATATGGATTAGATATTGGATCATTGGCTTGACTCGATATTTTTTCTGCTTGTTTTCGTAACGGCGTAGCTTTTAACGGTCCTTTATATCGATATGCATCTGCGGTGCCGACGAGTTCAGCCATTTTTTCTGGCTCAGAAACGTTTCCACCTTTTGTTGGCAATGGGCAATCATCGATTTCTTGTTGTGTTTTCGGATATGTTTCTTTGGTTTCAACACCTTTAAAAGTACGAATGATGTTTTTGATCAAACCTTTTACTATTTTTTTACGTGGTTTTGCTTTACGATTTGGATAAGTACCTTGCACGTCCATGTAGAATTTACCGGACGGAGTTTCGGCATAGTTGTCTAATCCTTCTCCAACTTTTACCCATTCTGGGCTTTGTTCTATTTTTGCCCAAGTTTCTCTTGCTGCAACAGAGCTGCTATGACTTCTATCGCTTGTTAGTGGAGCTTCATAGTAATCGCTAGCAAGCGCATAAAGTGATATACCTGCGCCTTTCCATTCTGGACTTCCTACAGCTATTGAAACCTGTAATGCTCCCAAACAATCTTTTTCGCTTTCTGAACATGCTATATATCCAGCCACGATTTTAAAGATCGGAAATTGATCGTTTGGCTTTTTTAAATAACTCAACAAAGAGTTGGTGTGAACTAAAATCAAAGCTTTTTTATCTACAAACAAAGCAAACTCTGGTGCTGTGTATGATGTAAAGCTTTTTATTTCTTTTTCGAATAACAATGGAAAGAGTTTCATATAACGTAAATAGTTGAGCTAATCAAAAAGGTGGACCATTTGGGTTCCGCCCCCAAGTCCTAAAAAGTATAACTTTTGATATGCTACGTGACCTATCTTGCTTAATACGACCACAATCTTTCAAGCAAACATTGTAGAAGTTTTATCGTGTATCTTGGTTGTTTTACTCGATATCCTTGAACAACCTTGTCTGATTAATCACACCCAATAAATCGTCCAGACGTAACAGTTTATAGGATGCTGTTTCAAGCTGCTAGGCTGAGAACAGGTTGTGCGTTATCGTTTTTTGCACTTACGTTTTTGTTAGTTTTTATAGTGTATCCAACTACACTGTCACGCAATCAAACTTTATCCTTCTTAGTCGAATCTGTATATGGCCCGTAAATCAAAAGACAATCTTCTGATTTCTTATATTTACTATTGCATATATGAAAAATCATTTAAAGACAATCATACGTTCTCTTATCTTGGAAGCGATGAGAGAACTAGCTCCCGGTCAAAAACCCAAGATGATCTTTCTTGCTGGTGGTGCTGGCAGCGGTAAATCAACTATCTTAAGAGCTTTAGACGTTCGAAGCCGTGGATTTCAAGTCGTTGACCCCGATGAAGCCTTTGAAGAAGGCTTGCGCCAACATAAGCTTGGTTTGGACGTTGCAAAAGCTGAAACCGAGTTTTTTGATATCAACGACAGATATAAAGCTGCACAAGAAGCTGGTGATAAAAAAGCAATGAAAGAACTGCAACCTGAGTATGATCGGCTGCGGGCGATTTCTCAAGTTCGTGGTCGTTTGTTTATGTCGGCTTTGCATGGAGCGAAAGAAAAAGCGTTAGGCTTGGCACAAGAGCAACATGATTTCATTGTTGATGGTACAGGTGGCAACTACAACAACATTGCAAACTTGAACGAGAAATACAAAGAACTTGGTTATGTCACCGCAATGATTTTTGTTCATGTTGAGCTAGAAACAAGCTTACAAAGAAACCGTGAACGTGGGGAACGTGGTGGCAGAACTTTGCGTGACAACACAATAAAACAAAACTGGGAAAACGTTCACAAAAACGAACAACCTTTTAGAGAACTGTTCGGTGAAAACTTTTTTTACATCGATGCAGAAAACTTGGAGCAATCGTTACGTGAAGTTTCTGGTAAGATTTCCAGTTTCATGAGGTAGTAAGTTTGATTATATCTCACCTAGACGCTTTGCACGGTTAGCTTTGTAGTTGGCAGCCAAGTCACCAACATTGGTTGTCATGACACGTTTGAATGTGTCCCAGCCTGTTTCTTTTTCTGGTTGTTCACCGCAATATTTGGCTATAAGACGTTTGCGTTCGGCATCCTGTACGTTGCGTGGAAGCCGCAACACAAACTTTTCAATTGTTGCTGGATCGCATGGGTCTTTTGGGCTTATGCTTTCAATTTCTTTTTCTGCTTCTCGCTGAGTGCTTTGTTCTATAGCTGCTGGATCTTTTGGCTTTTTGTATCGATCACGATTGAAATATAAAGCTTGGCTCAATACCGCTCTTCGCAGTTCGGCAAACTGTGGATTAGATTTTATGTCACTGTCTGCACCCGCAAATGCATCAACTAGCTTTTCTTCAGAACGTAGATTTCCGTTGGGTGTTATGATGTTTTGTTTTGCCCAGCGTTTTAGTTTTCGATCTAGACTATCTATAGTTGTGCTCACAACGGAATTTGCTTGCATTTCAAAGAGTATGTTGTAAAGTTTCATATTATATATATAGGAGATAATCGTGCATTTAAAACACCAAGCCCTCAAAGTAATCATACGTTCGGTACTACTTGAAGGTCAACTTGAAAAAGGTAACCTATCGATACAAGATATTGTTAACAAGTTTAAGAATCGTGTGTTTATATTTTTTGACACCGAAACAACAGGAATGAGTTCAAAAAATCCTTATTCATTGATTACAGAAATCGGTGCAATCGCAATCGATACAAATACAGGCAAAGAGCTTGGTAGATATTCAATGAAAAGCAAGTTAACACAAACTGTTGAAGATCGTAGAAAAAAAGAACGTGAAGAAATAGCAGCCGGAACAAGAAAAGCTGGTCCCGGTCCAGATATGCCTATAGACGATATTTTGAAAATGACTGCTTATGAAGAGGGTGAAGTTCCTTTCGAAGAAGAAAGAAAAGTTCTAGCTGGGTTTTCTGAGTTCGTTAGTCAGTACCAATCTCAAAACCCAATCATGGTTGCGCACAATGCACGTTTTGATATGCGACACATAAACGATGCTTTGAAGCTTCGTCACAAAATGCCATTTCTTCCAAAGTATAATGTGTTAGATACCAAAGTACTTGTTGAAAAATATTTGCAATCATTGCTTGTTGGTTTAGAAAATCTTAGAGGAACTGATCCAGAAGTTGAGCGTTTGTTTAAAGAGCTACGTTCTACAGGTCGCTTTACTAGCAGACTCGGCCCATTGGGTACTGCATTCGAAGTTGAAACAAAACATTGGCATAGCGCAATAGCAGATACGCTTCAACTATCTGGGATTTTAGCTAAGATCCTTGATTTCTTTGAACGCCGAGGAGACGAGCCTTACAATATTGGCAGAGATATTCGTAGTGGTCTTGCAAAACGTTTGCCAACAGGTGAGATTGAATACAAGAAAACAAGACAGAAAAAGGGAGCCGTTAAGCCCCCTGTAAATCAACCTTAGTCGATCTTGTAAATCTTGTTCTGATAAGCAGAATGACCAAAGTCACTACGATCAAAAAGTCCAACAATCACATCGTTTTGATGTAGATTCACTTCACCTCTCCAGCCCCAAATAAAACATGTAACCTCTTTATTCGCTTCCGCAAACAAACGAAGCTTGAGATATGTCTTGCCTGTTTTGGTTTTAGCTAGACCAGCAGAAGCTACAATAGCCCAGTAGTTACCCTTCTCACTCCAGTTATCGATAGATTCAAAACCAAGTTGGTCGAGCTTCTCACGGGCTTCCTTTGACAACAGAAGATCGAAATCAACCGATCCAGCTAGCTCCTTGGTGAACTCCATCTTCTCTGCCTTGGTCCAATCCTCCATACCTTGAACCTCTGCAATAGCAGCTTCAAGAGGTTGAGTGATATCGTTGTTCTTCTTGCGTGAAGTAATACGCTTGAACTCGTCATAGCGATCCACAAGCACAGCATGAACCTGCTTGTAGTTCTTGAACAACTTGCCATCACCAACAATATCCATTGAACCCAACGCTTCAAGCTTCACAAGAGCCGATAGAGCACTCTTGTTGAACTTGCTATGTCTCCATGAACCATCTTGGTTAATCAGCAAATCCCGCACAGAGTTATATGGACGGAACTGTTGAATCTCGCTTACAGCAGTTTTGCCAACGTGCTTGAGCGAACTAAAGCTTGGCACAAGAGTTTTGTTGAAAGTAGGATGTGAGATAACCTCATATTCAGACACGTTAATGTCTGGCTTGGTCAACTCATATCCAAGAGCCTTGGCTTCTTTAATGGCAATAGCCTTTGGATCTTCCTTGCCTGTTACCTTACCCTTAGAGATTGCACAGTAATCAATATACGTAGCAATCCATTCATCTGGATAATAGGTGAGGAACCAAGCACATTGCCATGTTGTAATCGCATAGCATACAGCGTGTGATTTGTTGAAGCTATAAGCGACGAGTTTTTCCATTTCATCAAAGATATCGCCGCAATCTTCTGCGTCGATATTGTTGGCCTTTGCGCAAGCATCAATAAAGCTCTGACGAAGCTTGTTACGTTCTGCTTGAGCTTTCTCCTTGTTGTTGATTTCTTTCTTGGTAAATGCCTTACGGATACCGTCAGTCTCTTCAAGAGGAACACCAGCAAGCTTATGGTAGATCATTTGAAGCTGCTCTTGGAACACAAGCAGACCAGAGGTTTCAGCAAACACTTCCTTGAGAAGTGGATGCTTGTATACAACTGATTCTGGGTTTGCACGGTTATTCAAGAAGCGTTGATCTACCTTAAGAGATAGAGGACCGGGACGAAAGATAGACGTAGCCACAGCAATATCTGTGATAGACTTTGGCTTCATTTGACGCATGAAGTTTTGAGTCTTGTCGTTGATGAACTGGAAAATACCAGTGTAGTTACCGTTCCAGAAAACGTTCTCATAAACCTTTGGATCAGTCAATGGGTTGTTGTCGGGATGTAGATTATCCCAGAACCATTGCTTGATTTGCTTGAACGTTGGATGCTTGGTGCCTTGCTTTTGCAAGATACGCCGCACACAGTTCTCAAACATACGAAGTGTACCAAGACCAAGAATATCGAACTTGAGCAGACCAAACTCCTCAAGGTGACGAAAGTTGACGCCTTCTGGCCAAGGGGTTTGTAGCTCTCCACCAGCCTTGATCAGAGGCATACCTTCACGGCTGTTCTCGGTAATAATCACTCCTCCAGCGTGACGAGACAATCCACGCATTTGCTTGAATAGCACTTTAATGGTTGTTTGAAACTCTGGATATGTTTCCATGAGTTGTTGGAATGTTGGTGAGTCGCTCATTGCAGCTTCAAAGGTCATAACCCATGTGCCACGATCAAAGCCTTCTACTTGCTTGGCAACGTCAAGCACTTCCTTCTCAATCTTACCTGTTGCTGCGTTAATCTCTTCGAATGGAAGGTTGTGTAGACGAGCAACATCCTTGATAAGAGATCGAAGTTGCAACTGAGCGAAGTTGGTTACAGGAATAACGTTTTCTGAACCAAAGAACTCGATAAGAAGTTTTACTGCACGATCACGGTCAGAGAAGTCAGAGTCAATATCTGGATAGCCCTTTTTTGAACGAACAAGAAAACGCTCCCAGAGAAGACCAAAGCGAATAGGATCAACTTGTGTAATATTCAACACATATGACAGAAGAGATCCAGCAGCAGAACCACGTCCATTGCCGATAAGCATTTCCTTACCAACAATGTCCATGATCTTGTGATATGTGAGGAAATACTTAGCAAAGCGAAGATGCTTAATAGTATCAAGCTCATTCTTAAGACGCTTGATATAAACATCATCATGATTACGTCCTACGTTACGTAGACCATTAATCGCAAGCTGCACAAGTTGCTTGAAGGCTACGTCATCCTCAGACATGCCCGCAGAAGCCTCTAGGAGTTTATCTAGAGCATTCTTCTCGATTAGACGACCAATGCCGGGAAGCTTTACAGAACGGTCAATAAAAACGTCTCCAATAAGATCGTGAGCGATATCGTGAGTACGTTCAATAGCATCGCAAATAAGTTGATCGTCGGTGTACAGTTCTGGGTATGCTGCCTTTTGCTCAAGGTAGGTATTCCAAACTTGTTCTGCGTTCTTTGGATAAAGCTCGCACTTAAGCTCTTCAACCTTTTGTGGTAGAGTGTTTGGATCAATGGTACCCTTGGTTTTCGAAGCCCAAGCCATAGCCTTGTAGACTTCACGTTCCTTCCAATGGTTAGGATTGGAATAGTGAGAGTCAACAGTAACAACAAGCTTAAGACCTGTTTCCTTGGCAAGTTCCATGAGATAGAAGTTAACAAGGTGTTGAGCCGTTAGACGGTTCATCTGGAGTTCAAGGTAGTAGTTCTCCGGTCCACCAAGAGCATCAACAAACTTATTGGTGATTGACCTAAGTTCTGTCATAATCCTGTCATAGTTGTGACGGTTTACACCCCAATCCTTCCAATCAACGGTTTGATCTTGATTGTCGAAGATTGTGCGAGCAAGACGGCCACCAATACATGCAGAAGAGGCAATAACGTTACCCTTGGCATGACGCTTAAGCATATCAAAGTCCATGCGAGGATATCGGTAAAAGCCATCGATATAACTCTCGGAAACCATTTGAAAGATGCTCTTCAGCCCAGCATTGTTCTTTGGTAGAACAACAAGATGGTTACGTTGAGCGATAGGATCAGAAAACTTATTGTTCTTGGTTTCTGCTTCAATCTCTACAACGGTGCCACCTTCCTCTTCTTCCGAGGTTTCCTTGCCATGCTTGGCATCCATATCAGCTTCAGTATCAGCAAGTTCATTGCCAATAGATTCATTGCTAGCAAGCGCCTTGGCCAACGCCTTGTTGGCTTTTTGCATCTTGACAAGCTTATTCCATTCAACAAATGAATCAATGAAATAAGCTTCAACACCGGGAATGGCCTTGAACTTAACTCCCTTGTCTTTTAGCTTCTTTGTATGGATTTGTTGGTGAGAGATACCTGCCATGCTACCATGATCGGTTAGAGCAAGCCCGTCCATACCATTTGAAATGGTAAAATCGATATGTTCTTGAGGTAGACCAATCGCATCCCCCACGCTCCCAACTGTTGAATGTGCGTGAAGACCTACGAAACGAGATGGTTTGATTTGTGTAGTCATAGTGCTATAATACCAGCTATTAATCAGATTCTAAAGAATATTTACACAGTGGAACACAACCAATAGAAGAGAGTGAATGAACAACATAAAGCTTGGTGATGGTTGGATTATAATCGGTGTTGATCATGAACACCCTATATCACTCAAAGATAAAGACATAGATAAAGTTCTTGAGGTATTTAGCACCAACAAGAACGTATGGATTGAAGGTATGGAACCAGAGTTTGTGGTTGCAGACTTCATTGAAGTGCATTTACCAAATGCTCGCATACGTTCATGGGAACCAACCAAGCCTTTGTCTAAGATGACGGCATTGATTCTTAGTTTGTTTGGAGGAGAGACAGATGCCATTCTGCGCCAAGTTTCTGAGGATTCCAGCTTTGATTTAACAAAGAATATTCTGGATAACTTGATTGCAACACAAGCATCATGGTATGAAGGTCCAGCAATAACCAAGCAAGATATACAAAAGCTTTTGAGTTTACAGCAAATGGAATCAGATGGTATGAAACCATTTGATGCCTTTGAAAGCTTTCATCGAAAAGGTTTTGATTTAACTTGGGAATCTGGAGAAACTGCTTTTAGCAAACTGGCAAACGCTGCCAACGAAGCCAGAGTTGAGAACATCAAGCGATTAATGACAAATGCTGGCGGGGTATTTTTTGCTGGCTACAGTCACTTGGATGTAATCAACGAAGCTGTTAAGCTATGGTTTCTCAAACAGATTGTTGTGGAGTGTTTTTTGAAACGTTAGCTTGATTAGCTAGTTGTTTTTTTAGATCTTTAATTTCGTTTTCAAGGCTTTTGACTTTGGATGCTAATCCACGAACTTCGTCAAGAATAACTTTGAGATATTCGTTTTGTTGTTTGTCGTTTCTAGTTAAAGACATGTGCATATATATGTTTTGGAGATTCTAGAACAAATGGATTATACATCAAAACAAAAACTAAAAAGCGTTATCAAGCAACTAATAAAAGAATATGCAAAAACGGACATTGCGACTCTTAACAGCAAAGTGAAAGAGCTACAAGATACTCGTGAGTTTTTGCTACAAGGTGGCTATATCGAGTCTGGTGGTGAAGCCGACAAAGGCTTGCAGGCAACTATTGCCGAAGTAAGTGATGCACTAGCAAATCTTTACGCTTGATCTTTGTTTCGCTTTTTTGAGAAAACTTTTTCGTAAGTTTTCTTGACGATAAGTTTCAATGCAAGTTTAGCTGCGTATTGCGAACTTCCATCGTCCCAGTTTACACGAATAAAAGCTGATTGCACATCATCTTTGCCAACGGTTCCTTTTTCTGTTTTTCCGTCATGACGTTTAAACTTGTATTCAACACGTTGACCGGGAAGGAACACAGGCCATGGTGGAATCCAGTTTGGATCACGCACATTCGCTTCATCAACAGAAACCGAACTAGTTACAACGGCAACAGGGATTGATCCAGATGCAGCAGCTTTTTGTCGTTCCAATAGTTCTTTTCGAAAAGCAATGTCTGCTTCTTTCTGAATACGAGCTTTTTCAGCCAGTTCAGCATTAGAAGGGCGTCCACGCTTCTTAGGCTCAACCTTTTCTTTGTTTTTAGCTTTAGACTTATCTTTCTTTGTTTTGTCTTTTGCTTTTGGTTGCTTTTCGGGCTTTGTTGCTTTGGTTTCTTTGTTAGAAGTTACGGAAAAAACGCTTTTGAAGGTCTTCATAAGTTACCTCGGATTAGATTGCAACACATTTCTCGGTAATGAAATCAGACAAGCTTTTATAGCCGGGACCACCATCGACTTCACCATAATCCATGATAGCGCCGTTTTTATCGGCTGGAAATACAAGTACCTCGGGGCCGCTATAAGGCACATCAGCAAAAGATGCAACGTAGTATTCGTTTTTATTTTTTTTGAGAACTGCTTTGTCCATGCTTAGAAACTTTACTAGCTTGTATCTCATTGTATCTCCTTTCTTTAAGGTACCATATTAAAACGAACAAATAAAACTATATATAACCATAGGAGCTTAAATATGAAAATAACGGTAAGACAACTTAAGCGTTTGATCAAAGAAGCCATTTCTGAACAAATGGAAATGGACGTTGAAGGTGATGAAGATTCTTTGTCTTTTCAAGACTTTATTGCTGATTTAGAACAACTTGAAATGGGAGCAGAGTGAAATGGCATACGCAATCCAAACATCAGACGGTAGATTTCTAGACATACACCGTGGGATCGGCAAAGGACTTGGTGGTATCGCTGGCGGTGATCATACCAAATCTAAGTTTCCAAAAAAAAGAGGCGGTGCAGCGTCGGGGCATGATATCATTGACATTCGCTTGCAAAGAGATCCAGTTAGTAGAACAAACAATGCGACTTATGAAAATGAGATGGATGCAGAACAAGATATGCAAGATGCCATCAAGTACATGCGTAGCGAAATGAATCGCTATAAGAGCCGACTTGCAATGCTTGAAGCAGAAAACGAAGCGTTTTTGGATCATGGCCTTTGGGTCTATAACGCTTCGTTAGGCCGAACGATTCTCAAAGCTGCAAGAGTTTGGAGAAAAGTGATCAGCGGTTTATCTGTTGTAGAAGTCTGAGTTACTCTTCTTTTCTATCAAAGGCACCACAGTTACAAGCGTGCCACGGCCAAAAGAAAAGGATTGGTAAAAGGGGATGAACCTCTTTCTAAAACCGATCTAGAAAAACTGGAAGATATATATATATGTTAACCTATATAGCTATATAGGTTAACTATAGGAGCTTAAATATGAAAATAACGGTAAGACAACTTAAGCGTTTGATCAAAGAAGCCATTTCTGAACAAATGGAAATGGACGTTGAAGGTGATGAAGATTCTTTGTCTTTCCAAGACTTTATCGCTGATTTAGAACAACTTGAAATGGGAGCAGAGTGATATGAGGCCCGAATTATACACAATACGGTGCAGAGGTAAATATATTAATATTTACCGTCTTAATTCTCTCCGTCGTGGAAGCTATTCCAATGACGCTTCACGATCTAAGTCCTCTAATCTGCCTATATACGATATTACCTTGCAACGTTCCGCAGATAAAACAAACGCCGGGGGCTTCGATGCAACTTACACGTCGGAGGCGCTTGCAATAAAAGATATGCAAGATGCCATCATATATATTCGTAGCGAATTGAATGCCTATAAAAAGCAACTTGCAGATCTTGAAGCAGAAAGCGGACAGCTTGGTGTTAAAGCAAATCTTCGCCAACGTGCAAGAATTTGGAGGTTAGTAATCAGCGACCTAAAGGTTGAAAAATTGTAAGAGACTGATATCAGTCTTCTTTTCTATCAAAGGCACCACAGTTACATTGGTGCCAATCTTGCCACCAAGCACAATCATCAGTATGTAGTTCTGCTTCTTGCTCTAAAGCAACTTGAGCATCGACTACCGCTTGTTCTAACTGAGCAACATCAACTTCATGATATTGAACAGCAGCCCAAGGTCCGACATGTACTAAACGTTTTGGAACCCATACATTTTCATTCATTGTTTTTTTCCTTTGCTGGTTGAACTACTTTTAGATCTAACATGTGCAGATGAACAAATCGATCTTCGACAAATACTCGCCATATGTTTGGAGAACTTTTGGCATATATGTTTTCAATAACAATACCCAGTTTACCACAAAAAGAACGTTCATATAAACTTTGATCGGGTGCTGATATGATTTCAACTAAATCTCCGGGCTTAATCATATACAGAACCTCATTTATAGAAAGACAAATACCTGTTCCCAGAATCGCAAAAGAAAGTAATAACAGGCCCATTAAGCTCTGTAGACATTCTTTTTGCTGCAATCAGATTAGCAGCTGAACTAATACCAACAAAAAAGCTTTCTTCCTTATTTAATCTTTTTGCTTCTGCTATAGCTTCATCAGATGAAACAACATAAATCTTGTTAACTTGTTTCATGTCAACAAGAAACTTGCTGCCATCTCCAATGCCTTGAATCTTATGTAAGCCCGGTTTACCACCCGACATAACAGCACTCTCAGCAGGCTCAACAACAGCACATTGAATGCCCTCATATGTCTCTATAAGCCGTTTTGAGACACCCATAAATGTTCCACCAGTTCCAGAACCACAAACAAATCCAACCGGTTTAAAACCCATTCTATTCACATCATTAACAATCTCTAAGCTTGTGGTAAGATAATGTGCTTCGATGTTTTCTATGGCATGAAACTGATTAAAGTTGTAATGATTTGGTAGTTGCAAACACATTTTGTTTCTGAGATCGATCGCTTGTTGAAACTGGCCAGCAGGAACAAAAATCAACTCTGCTCCAAGTGAAGCAATCATCTTTTTACGCTCTTCACTCATATCTTCCGGCATAATGATTTTAACTTTGCAACCGTAATACCTTGCAAGCGTTGCCAAAGCGATTCCTGTGTTTCCACTGGTAGCTTCAACAATAGTTGTTATGCCACGTTTGATTTTACCAGAACGTTCTGCTTTTGACAATATATGATAAACAGGTCTGTCTTTGATTGATCCTGTTAGATTGCGATATTCTGGCTTTACGTAAATGTTTTTAGAATAGTGAATTAATGGTGTGTTACCAATATTGATGGAAGGATCATTCATAACTGCTAAATATTAGCAATCATCGAGCTTCTTTTGCCCATTCTCCCCAAAGTTTAAGCAACTCTTCGGCCTTGGTTCGATGCTCCACATAAGCTTCCCATACAGCATCAGCTTGCTCTTTATTGGTAATCCCATTGTCTTCTAGTTGTAGCTCAACCAAATCTAGTTTTACTTTCATGTTGTTCTCCTTTTATCATTTCATACAAAGATATCGGTCAGACACGTACTTCAAAGCAACCCGTCCATGACGAGAATCAAATCGTTCGCCACGCTCTAGTTTCACAACAATACCTTCACGAACCTTTTGCTTTGGAAAACAACTGTCTTCTTCAGCAAGTTTTTCTAGCATCGATGCATCAAGAGCTCCACGATAGAGAACAGGAACAGTTTCACAAATACCCGCACAGTAAACAGGATTGTCAAACATATCAGCGTTATCAACCCAACGGCCATGATCCAAAATGTCAAATGCCGCAAAGCCATATTGGCCTTGAACTTTTCCATAATGGAAATTTGATCCTTGAATGCTTGGCCCATATACTTCTCCGTATATAGCCATGCTTGGATGGTTCTTACACCATTCTTCAATCCAATGATTTTGCTCAAGTGCAGTCCACCACACACAATCTGGAGCCGTAATGGTCTTTGTTACTTCGATACCATTTTCATCAATCCATGTAACGTCCTTTACATGAGTTCCCGGCTTCATCTTCCATGTTGTTCTGGAACCACAAAACATTTCACCGTTATGAAATACATAACGTGCGTTTGTGCCATGAATCTTTTCGGTAAGAATCACACGTTCCCCCTCATTAAAGAGTTTGTGATACTTTTTGAATGATTCTAGATCATAGTGTGGCACTGGAATATCTGGACCCTTTGCTTGCACTCCAGAAGCCATCCCAAAGCCTTTTGGAGCGGGTGGTTCGTACCGTTCTACCCCAAGTTGCTCCATAACGTTATCGCCCTCTACAGAGCCTTCTGGAGCCGGGATAAGCAATCCATAAGAAGGTTCTCCACGGAACCGACGCATGGTGATACGTTGCCGAGACTTACCCTTACCATCATCCAGAAACTTGAACTCGTTGCGATTAAGAGGAATAGTATAATCTGGTTCAATAAAAACCATGAGATCACCAACGTTGTGAGCTCCTTTACGGATAACACATTGGTATCCCCATACGTTTGTCAGTTCAAGTGCATCAGCGTTAGGATGCGGAAGGATAGATTCGATGCGAACAACTTTTACTTCGTGTGTGCTCATAGGTTCATGATACCACAAGAAATATTAGAAGTAAAGATGTTATTTTTCTAATAATGTTTTATTGTAAGCTTCTATAGCTTCTGGGCTAAACTTTACAAAGTCGCTGGCTGTAGAAGAAAGAGCTGGATATTTGATTACTTGTCCATTTGTGAGATATGGAGTTGCTTCCATCATTGTTGGAATTGCTTCAACAATCCGCATTGTGTAAAATGAATCATTTACAATATTGCGGTAGATATTCATCTTCATGCCTTTTCAAAGGTATAGTTGTCTTTGATGTTTGACTTAAAGTAATCTTCTTTTGATTCTGCGTTAGCTAGCTCGTTAAATACGAACTTTGGAACGTTGTAATAATTGAACGATTCGTTGTTCACAGTAACGAACAATGTTTGTTGTTTACGATCATATGATGCTTTGTTTATCATTGCATTATCCTCTTAAATCAAGTATAGCAGAATTGTGTAAAAATACTAAACGTATTTTATTTCAAACTTGAGAACTTTATGTACGCCTTTTGCGTCGCCTGTAAAGCTGCTGAAAGAGATAGAGCAATCTCCCTTGAGAAGTTCCCCTAAAGGGTACTCAGAAAAGGCGTAGGAGAGTATTGGTTTAGCCTTGGCAACTTCTTTACCATTTACCAACTCATGAACAGAAATAACTTGTTCTGGATTGTTATAATGGATACGGAAATGATGCGGGTTACCATCATTCATTTTGCGGTGAACATACTTCTTTTCAACAACAGAGTTTTCAACACGAAGAACAATTTCATTGCCGCTATTGTTTTCTAGATTCTTATATGTGTCAAAGTTGATAACTAACCCGTCTTCAACTAAACCTTCATTGCCACTAAAGATAAGAGAGATACCATCCCCTCCTTTACCTTCAGCATCTCGTACACCCTCAGAACCTTCAATTTGGAAAACAATATCTGCTTTCCAAGAACGCTCATGTAGATCTATTGGAGATTTCAGTGTAGCTTTTCCGCTTTGGTGGTAATCGTCTGTGAGAACAATTTCTGTTCCTTCAACACGGGCTGTACCTTCCAACTCTACGTCTTGTTCGGAAAAGCTAGGATATGTTTCTTTGTTGCTGAACTGCTCAAAAAGAATAGGGTATAGTTTCATAACCGATAAATAGAAAAACCCAGAAGATTTCTCTTCTGGGTTTCTTATTGAGTACCGACGATCAGAATCGAACTGATGACATGGAGCTTATGAAACTCCCACTCTAACCAACTGAGTTACATCGGCATTGTGGGTCATGAAGGAGTCGAACCTTCGACCAACTGAGTTACATCGGCATAATATTGAGTTGTTCTCCGGCATGTATTTCTCTGTGGCATCTACAACAAAGCAATACACACTTGTCTATTTCAGTTTTGACTTTTTGCCAACTTCTTGTTTGGCCTTCATTTCCTATGGAAAAATCTTTTTGTGAAGGATCTAGATGGTGAAACTCCAAAGCTGAAATATGTTTGTTATATCCACATTCTTTGTTTTGGCATCTACCGCCTTTATATTCTACAGCTTTTTCTTTTAGATTTATTCGTCTTTTCGTAACAGCAGCAGAACGGCATTTCGTACAGCGATAATATCCTCGACCTTCTAAAACAAAAGGAACATTTCCATGCTTTTTGCAAACTCTATTTTCATATGTACCCATAATAACCTCTTATGGATATATATTTGGTAGAACTAGATTTTGTTATACCAAACTTAGCTCACCCACCTAGACTTGAACTAGGGACATTCTACTTAACAGGCTCAAGGTGTAGGAGTCGAACCTACATCGCACAAGTTAACAGCTTGTTGCATTGCCATTATGCTAACCTTGAATATTTTTCTTTTTCTAACTCTGCGTGAACTTCTCTGTGGCATCTGCAACAAAGAAGATGGCATTTATCTAACTCTATTTTAACCAACTCCCATTTTCTATTTTGGTTAGAAATCCCGAACTCTTTTTCATTTGGATCAACATGGTGAAATTCCATCGCTTCAATATAATCTTTATATCCGCATTTCTCGCATTTTCCGTCTTTATATTGAATGCATTTCTGCTTAAATTTACGTCTAGCTTGTGTTGTCTGGCATGAAGCACAAACAGTTGTGGTATGTCCTTTGTGCTTAAATACATATTTTTTATGACAAATTTGACATTCACATTCTGTTCCAATTTTTGTTATCGAATCGATATCCTTTTTGGTATTATGTGACCCAAACGGAGAGCAAGTTAAACAGTATTTTCTATTTTGTAAATTTCTACGACTATTATTAATCGTTACGGTTGTTGGAATCTCCACAAGACATTTTATGCATTTTTTCATACTGATAAATATCTTGCTATCTTAGATTTCTTTCAAAGAAACCTCTAACCGACTGAGCTATGGGTGAATGGTGGGTTGTGAAGGGATCGAACCTTCGACTAAATGGTTAAAAGCCATCTACTCGTACCAACTGAGTTAACAACCCTTTGATGTTTTCAGTATGCTATACAAAATATCGTTTGTAAAAGTATTTTGTTTGATATTTAGAATGGATTGGGAGACTGTTTATGACTCATATACAACTGATATTAGAAGCAATTGAAAACGATCCAACTTTTTCAAATGAAACCAATCAAGCGGAATTGATGGAAGAAGTTGCTGCTGCCATTGCTCACATAACTCAAATGGTTGCTCATAAAGTCGCAAAAAAATGCTTGAGCGAGAATGGTAGCGAAGATGAATATATTGATATCATTCGTAGGTTTAGAGATATTGTGAAAACAAGGATTGATTCCCCTACCATCAAACCAGAAGGTATAAAACTTCGGATGATTTCGGATGAATTCAATAATCTGATTAACCGATACTAAATCGAACAGTTGGTAGGCGCATCGGGGGTTGAACCCGAAACCTTTCGATTATAAGTCGAATGCTCTAACCAGTTGAGCTATGCGCCTGTGTTTCTCTCTTATGTTTTCAGAGTATCAGTCGATATTTGTATTCTCAAACTATTTTATTTTTTCTCATTTGCTGCATTTTCTAGTATCTTTGCAGCTTGATAGCACAGAAACAATATATCTTGCGGAAAGTACTTACCTAGCCCTTCTGCTATTTGTTGCTTGTTGTGACCATAACGAATTCGTGCTCTTATCGCTTTAATGCATTCATCTATGTCTGTATTCATTTTAAATCAGTGTGTAATATCAGCAGAAAAGTCATTCATAATTTCTGTTAATGATTTTCCCATTTCAGTATCTTTCTGAAGTGGGCGCAGCTAGACTTGAACTAGTGACCCCTCAGTTATCAACAGAGTGCTCTAACCAACTGAGCTATGCGCCTTTATGCGAGCAACAGGATTTGAACCTGTGACCTTCACCTTATGAAAATGACACTCTACCGCTGAGTTATACTCGCATTGTTCGGGAACTAGGAGTCGAACCTAGATAAGCAGAGCCAAAATCTGCTGTCTTGCCATTGGACGATTCCCGAATAATACAGAAGGTGAGGGATTCGAACCCCCGGTGCCTCTCAGCACTTCAGTTTTCAAGACTGACGCCATAAACCGGACTCGGCCAACCTTCTATTCAAAATCGTTTGTGCGTTCTAATGTTATATTGTTTTGTATTCTAATCGTTTTATTGTTCAATGTCCAAATTTCACCGTTATCCATTGCACACACATACAACAAATCGTGTTCTTGTGAGTAATCGATAACTAGAAAGGCAAATCCTTTCATTCCATCCGAAACACGGATTATTGGCAATGTTGGATTTAGTTGAAACATCATTTGGTGCCCCGAACCAGACTTGAACTGGTACGCCCTTAAGGGCAGCAGATTTTGAGTCTGCCGTGTCTGCCGATTCCACCATCGGGGCTTGTATGAAAAGTTTTAGTGCCCTTGACCAGACTTGAACTGGTACGCTTGTTTCCAAGCAAGAGATTTTAAGTCTCCGGTGTCTGCCGATTCCACCACAAGGGCTTTGTTGTCTATGATCTTACTATAACAGTCTCTTATTCGTTTGTAAACCTATTGTTATCTTTCTAGAATTTGATTCAGAAGTTGTTGCTCTCTTGACCAAGAATAACCTTCGCAAACTGTATCTGGCTTAAGCCATTCACCATTTTGACTTCTTGCTTCGGTTCTTATCCAAAGAAACACATCACCAGATGTATTATAATCCATCAGCACAACATCTCTTGTTGTTGTTGTTTCGTTGTTTGCGGCAACGATATGTCCAAGATGGGTTGGTCTTGTAAAGATTCTCCAGCCCAAAACTGTTAGTCGGTTAATGAAATATTCATGAACGAAATGGTATGTACCCATTCTTGGGTATGTTGATGCATACCTTGTTTGGTTCATGCAACCGTTCAAACTCAGCAATAAGCAAAAATATATGATTTGCTTGAACATTTCTTTTAACTAGCGCCCCCAGCAGGATTCGAACCTGCATAAATCCAGTTACGGTACTACTGTTTAGAAGACAGAGCCGGTATAAGGGCTTCGTTTATGTTCTTAGTATGCCAGAAATATATTCAAGCGTAAAGGTATTAATCATTTTTCTTTTCCAAGCGAAAAGAATAGGGCAATCGATAGAACAATGTTAACAATCAACAACTGAATCCAGCTCATATTCTTAGTTAGTTTAGCTTGAGATATTCCCAAGCAGTAGCTGCACGTTTCATCAAGCGTTTTTTGTTTTCTGGTGTCAATCGTTTTTGAACTTGTGGTCTGAGATATATTGTTAAAAGCTTATCTACAAACTCTTGTGCAGTTTCTCCGACGTTAGCATTCCATTCTTCAGTAGTTTCTGTTTTTAAGAGATTGTTATATAGTTCGCTCATTGCTTGTTGATAGTAAGCATTGAGTTCTAAGGGATCGTTGGCATATTTGTCACGATCTCTTACTTTTCCAGCTTCTTTTTCCGATATTTTTCGTTTTGCTCTAGCAACAAGATATTCTGGATTTATTCTTCTGAAGTCTAGGGTATGAGTAAACTCATGAACAAAAGAAGAGCGGTAGTTCGAACTTTGTAGTAGATCAGCCAAGTTGTTAGCAAACCATTTATTGTAGGCTTTTACAGGCTTATTAGCGGCTTGTGGAGCATCGATGTATAGTTTGATGCGTAGCTGAGTTAGCTTGCCTGTATTTGGCTCTATATTCCGATCAGCTCTTGCTTTGATTGTTGGTTTAACGTTGCTAAGTTCATGGTCAAGAAACTCGATATACAAATCAGATATTTCTGGTATTCGTTGTTTTTTTGGAAAGTTTGTTTCCATATGGAAGCCTATAAATCTTCCATCGTTATCTGTGTAAAACTTTTCCGCAAACTTACTTGGATCTTTTCCCAACTTACGAACAAACGCTTCAATATTTTCGAATGCTTCATTTGCGATATGGAGTTTATCCATATCGTCTTCTCTGGATTCTGCAAGCTTGAGAAAAAGCTTGGATTCGATCAAGGCTTGCAGTTTCATTTCATTTCTTTTCGGACTTAGCTAGTTTAGCTAGTTTTTCGAACAGTTTAGTAAC
>Ga0129333_10000912_pt1 | contig 26091 bp, 27 predicted proteins | sample CPB6_08_DNA_FD_94474 | JGI IMG/M metagenome (GOLD analysis project Ga0129333, IMG submission 94474) | Freshwater to marine salinity gradient microbial communities from Chesapeake Bay, USA - CPBay_Sum_0.6_0.8_DNA | ecosystem: Environmental > Aquatic > Marine > Coastal | place: USA: Chesapeake...
GGAGCTGGGTCTGCCCGCCAACCTGATCGGCCTGGTTCAGATCAACGGTGAGTGGCTCTACCGCCAGGAGAAGGTGCTCTCGCTGCTGGGGCTCGCCGTGCTGGTGATTCTGGTGGTGTGCTCCAGCCTCGGTGTCCTTCGCTTCCGTCCTGCACCACTGTTGCGTGGCGGGGCCATGCTGGTGTTGCTCAGCGTGGGGCTGGGCAGTGGCAGCAGGGCATTGCTGGCCCGCAACCTGGCCGGTTCGTATCGCAACGATCAGCTGCTGCTCGCACGTCGCAGCACCGTTCCCTCCGTTGCCCTTCAGGTTGTGGCCTGCAGCGGCCTCATCCCAGCCCCGATCAACATGGATGCCATGCAGGCCCGGCATGTCCTGCGGGTGGGTCTGCGGGGCGATCAGCCTCCCTGGGTCTTCCGCAATCGCGCCGGCCAGCTCGTGGGCTACGACGTTGACCTGGCCAAGGCTCTCGCACGCCATCTGGGCATTGGCCTGAGGGTCTGCGAGGCGCCGCTGCCTGAACTCCAGGACCTGCTCAGCCAGAACCGGCTCGATCTGGCCATCGGCGGCATCAAGGATCTACCCCTGCGCTCGCTGCGCTTTCTGGTGAGTGGCGGCTACCAGAAGGTGCACCTGGCTCTGGTGGCCCACGATGACCGCGTGCCGATGCTCCAGAACCTGATCGATGCTCCCTTGAATCGTCCACTCAGGTTGGCGGCGATCGATCGGGATCTGATCACGACGCCTGCGCTGATCGACCAGATCGCTGATCAGCTCGGCCCCTCCATCAGGCCGGCGGCACTGAAGATTGAGGCCATCTCCTCGTTTGATGTGTTCAGGAATCACCCCGATCGCTATGACGCTCTCCTCTCCACCGCCGAGGGGGGCGCCAGCCTGGCCGTGCTCCATCCAAGCCTGACGATGCTGCCCCTGTTCGGCGCCGACATGGGTTCCCGCCTGGTGGTGCTGGTCGGTGGTTCCGATCGTGGTTTTCTGGATTTTGTCGACGATTGGCTGGCTCGTCAGGAGAGTCGAGGACGTCTGACGGAGTTGTTCAGACACTGGGTTCTGGTGGATCAGCTGTAACAGCCTCCCCCGTCCTGAACACGGACAGTCAGTCCGTAGAGGCGCTCAGGCGTCGCGCTGGCGTGGCCCAGTCGGCTGCATTGAGCCGTGGGAACAGGCTGTCCTCGCGGCTGATCGCTGCCAGCCACTCCGGCGGCGGTGACGTGCCCTGGTCGAGTGCCTCCATCAGACACCAGAACCGACTGAGATGGCGCTCAATCCGCTCCCTGGCCAGTTCCGTGGTGGTGCCGGCCCGCAGGATGAAGCTCCAGTCCGAACTTTGTGCCAGCAACAGCTCGCGCCCGGCCTGATTGAGCAGGTCGCGATCGGCGGCGCTGGCAACGCCGCGATTCACCCGCTCCACCATCGCCCGGGATGCACGGTGCCATTGGGGAATCACCCAGGCATTGCTGTCGTTCAGCCAGTAGTTGTGATAGCCACCCTGCCCCCAGCTTGAGGGTGAAGGCTGGCAGAGCTGCAGGTTGTCGCCGCGGCTGAGGCTCTCCCGCAGGGTGATCAGCGCAACGCCGCACTGATGGGCCTGCTTGAACACGCCCGCCAGAAACTGGGGGCCTTCAAACCACCAGTGACCAAACAGTTCGGCATCGAACGGGGCCACCAGCAACGGCGGGCGCTGCATGGCGCCATCCAGGGCCGACAGCTGTTCGGCCCGGCCCCGCAGGTAGTGGCGGGCGTCAGCGACGGCGGTGGCGCTGGCCTCGCCGGGCTGATAGGGCTGCTTGTCCTCCAGCCTGCACTGGCGCCCGCTGACGCGGTGCAGCTTCAACCCGAGTGGTCGCGGGCAGCCGATGCCCCGGCTCTCCAGCTCCTCGGCCGGTAGATCCCAGCCCAGATCACGGTGGAATTCCCGGTAGGAGGCCTGGCCGGGATAACCGTCGCGGGCGCTCCACACCGGCAGGGTCGATTCGCTGTCGCGGGCGAAGAAGGCCATGCCCGCCGGGGTGCAGATCGGGGCGTAGACGCCGTAGCGCGGGCGTGGCTGGCCGTGCAGCAGGCCATGGGCATCGAGGATGGCGTAGCGCAGACCGCAACTCACCAATTGCCGGTCCAGTCCCTCGTAATAGGCGCATTCCGGCAGCCAGATGCCCTGGGGCCGCACCCCCAGCAGCCGCTCGTGCTCCCGCACCGCCGTCAGCAGCTGGGCCCGCACCGCTTCGGGGCAATCACGCAGCAGCGGCAGGTAGCCGTGGGTGGCGGCGCAGGTGAGCAGATCAAGGACCCCCGCCTCTTGCAGGCGGCGGAAGCGCGGCAGCAGGTTGCCCCCGCAGGTCTGCCAGGCCGTGGCGGCCCGTTCCAGGCGCTCGGCCAGGTCGTTGGCGGCGGCGGTGTGCTGGGCTGGAGCCCGGTGCAGCAGCTGCTGGCGTACCGCCAGCCAGGGCCCGAAGCGCCGGCTCAGTTCAACGTTGCTCAGCAGCGACAAAAGCGTGGGCGAGAGCCCCATGCTCAGCCGTGGCGCCTGCTGGGGATCCGCAGCCGCCTGCTCGAGCACATCCAGCAGGGGCAGGTAGCACTCCAGCAGCGCCTGGAAGTACCAGTCTTCCTCCAGGGAGCCCGGTTCGTTGCTGTGGACGTAGGGCAGGTGCGCGTGCAGCACCAGGGCCAGGTTGCCGGCGGCCAAGGGCCCTGCTCGCAGTGGACGCGACTCTAGGCGCAGCTTCTAGGCTTTCCGCAACCCACGGGGTGCCGATGCAGCTGGCTCTGGCAGTTGATGGCCACAGCATGTTCTACGTGCAGCAGAAGCTGGGCTGGTTCTTCGATCCCCGTCGCCTGCTCGAGCTCGCCGCTGCCACGCCTGGCCTGGTGATCGGCAGCGCCTTCTGGTATGCCGGTATCCGTGATGCCGCCGATCAGCGCCCCTTCCGCGACGCCCTCACCAGCCTGGGCTTCACGGTGCGCACCAAGCCCCTGCGCGAGCTGGGCGGTGACCCTGAGCACCGTCAGTTCGCCCGCGCCAACCTGGATGTGGAAATCGCCATCGATCTGATGGCGGTCGCCCATCGCAGCGATGAGGTCTGGCTCCTGAGCGGCAGCCGCGATCTGGAGCGCCTGCTCGAGGTGCTGCGGGCCCGCGGATCCAGGACCGTGCTGATGAGCACCGATGGCATGGTGCCGCGGGAGCTGCGCAATGCCGCCGATCGCTTCGTCGATCTGGCGACGCTGCGACCGCAGCTGGAGAAGGCGGAGGCGCAGCAGCAGCCGGTGTTCGGCCGCACCTGAACGCCGGGGCTGGCACCCCCTAGACTGGGGCTAACTCATATCCATTCCGACTTATTGCCGTCATGGCGCGCGATCCCGGCCGGGTTCTGATCTTCGACACCACGCTCCGCGATGGTGAGCAATCGCCCGGTGCCAGCCTGAATCTGGAGGAGAAGCTGGCGATCGCGCAGCAGCTGTCCCGGCTGGGTGTGGACATCATCGAGGCTGGTTTCCCTTTCGCCAGCCCCGGTGATTTCAACGCCGTACAACGGATCGCCGCCGCGGTGGGGACCCCGGAGGGGCCGGTGATCTGCGGCCTGGCCCGGGCCGCCCAGGGCGACATCAGGGCCTGCGCCGAGGCGGTGGCGCCCGCCGCCAACCGCCGCATTCACACCTTCATCGCTACCAGCGACATCCACCTTGAGCACAAGCTGCGCAAGAGTCGCGCCGAAGTGCTGCAGATCGCCAGCGAGATGGTGGCCTACGCCCGCTCCCTGGTTGATGACGTCGAGTTCTCCTGTGAGGACGCCGGTCGCTCCGATCCGGAGTTCATGTATCAGGTGATTGAGGCAGCGATCGCCGCCGGTGCGACCACGATCAACATTCCGGACACGGTGGGCTACGCCACCCCTGCCGAGTTTGGTGCCCTGATTGATGGCATCAACCGCCATGTGCCGAACATCGATCAGGCCGTGATCTCGGTGCATGGCCACAACGACCTCGGCCTCGCGGTGGCCAACTTCCTCGAGGCCGTCAAGAACGGCGCCCGCCAGCTGGAGTGCACGATCAACGGCATCGGTGAACGGGCTGGCAATGCTTCGCTTGAGGAGCTGGTGATGGCGCTGCACGTGCGCCGCAGCTACTTCAATCCTTTCCTCGGCCGGCCACCGGAGAGCGCTGAGCCGCTGACTCGCGTGCGCACCGAAGAGATCACCAAGACATCCCGTCTTGTCAGCAACCTCACCGGCATGGCGGTGCAGCCGAACAAGGCGATTGTCGGTGCCAATGCCTTTGCCCATGAGAGTGGCATTCACCAGGATGGTGTGCTGAAAAACCGTCTCACCTACGAGATCATCGACGCCCGTACTGTGGGTCTGGCCGATAACCGTATTTCCCTCGGCAAGCTGAGCGGACGCAGCGCCTTCCGCGCCCGTCTTGAGGAGCTGGGCTACAACCTGGAGCGGGATGATCTGGATGATGCCTTTGCTCGGTTCAAGGAACTGGCTGATCGCAAGCGGGAGATTTCCGATCGCGATCTTGAGGCAATCGTCAGTGAACAGGTTCAGCAGGCTGATGAGCCCCGCTACAGCCTGAAGCGGGTGCAGGTGAGCTGCGGCACCGGTCTGCAACCGACCGCGACGATCACCCTGGTCAACACCGATGGGGCGGAACTGACCGACGCGGCGATCGGCACCGGTCCCGTGGACGCGGTCTGTCAGGCCCTCAACCAGCTGGCACGGGTGCCCAACGAGCTGGTGGAGTTTTCGGTGAAGTCGGTCACCGAGGGCATCGATGCCATGGGTGAGGTGACGATCCGCCTGCGGGCCGATGGCGTGCTGTATTCCGGTCATGCTGCCGACACGGACATTGTGGTGGCGGCTGCTCAGGCCTTCGTGAATGCCCTGAACCGTCTGGTGGCCGGTCAGCAGCGGACGCCCCTGCATCCGCAGAAAACCGGTCTGCACGTTGGCGATCTGGCGGCTGCCGAACGCCCCCGCCTCTGATGGCTGAACCGAGCAGCGGCCCGAAGCGCACACCCCTGGCCAGCGCCCTGCAGCTGGCCGTGCTGTTGTTGATCGCCCTGGCGATGCTGGTGCCGCTGCTATGGCTGGTGAGCACCTCGCTCAAGGGCCCAGCGGAGGACATCTTCACCACCCCGCCTGCGCTGCTGCCGGCCCAGCCCAGCCTGGAGGCCTACCGACGTCTGTTCGCCGACAGCCCGATGCTCACGTACATCCGCAACAGCGCGATCGTGAGCGGACTGGGGGTGGTCGCCAACCTGCTGTTCTGTTCTCTGGCGGCCTATCCCCTGGCGCGGATGCGCTTCGCCGGCCGGGGCCTGGTGCTGGCGCTGGTGGTAAGCACGATCCTGATCCCGTTTCAGGTGGTGATGATTCCCCTCTACCTCCTGATGGTGCAGTTGGGGTTGCGCAATACCCTCTGGGCCCTGATCCTGCCCCAGGCCGCCACCGCCTTCGGCATTTTTCTATTGCGCCAGAGCTTTGCCGGAGTGCCGGTGGAGCTGGAGGAGGCCGCCCGCATCGACGGCTGTACGCCCCTGGGCGAGTGGTGGAACGTGATGATTCCGGCGGCCCGGGCCGATCTGATTACCCTGGCGATGTTCGTGTTCATCGGTAGCTGGAGTGATTTCCTCTGGCCGCTGGTGATCCTTGATGACCCGAATCTGTACACCCTGCCCCTGGGGCTGCAGCAACTCTCCAGCAGCTTCTCCCTCGACTGGCGTCTTGTCGCCGCCGGCGCCGTCGTCTCAATCCTGCCGGTGCTGGTCCTGTTCCTCGGTCTGCAGCGTTACATCCTGCCCAGCGCCAGCGGTGATGCGGTGAAGGGCTGAGCGGAGGCGCTGACCCGCTTGCTGGGCTGATCACACCGGGCTGGCCTCAACCGACCCGCTGATCCGCCGCGATCTCCCGCAGTCCCCGCCGCAGGCGGCGCAGGGCCTCGTCCAGGTCGTCGTCGCCGAGCATCCCGTAGCTGAGTCGCAGGCAGCAGCCGTCCAGTCCAAAGCTGCGGCCGCTCACCAGCGCCACGCCGTGCTGGCGGATCAGGCGCTCCATCGCCTGATCGCTGCTGCAGGCGCTCTGCAGTTCCAGCAGCACATAGAAGGCTCCATCCGCCGGTCCAAGCACCCGCCACGGGCCATCGGCCTGGTTCAGGGCCGCCAGGACCCGCAGCCGCCGGGCCGCCAGGTTCACCATGCGCTCCTGGCACCAGCCCGCGCCGACCGAGAGGGCACCGATGGCGGCCCGCTGGATCAACCGGGGCGGGCAGATCAGGATCGTGTCCTGCACTTTGGCCAGATCGGCCTGCAGCGCCCGCGGGACCACGGCCCAGCCCAGCCGCCAGCCGGCCATGCCGTGGCTCTTGGACAGGGATCCCAGCGTGATCGTGTGCTCGCCACTGCCGGCGGCGCTTCCAGGGCTGTGCACGGGCGTGGTGCCATGGCCGAACAGCCCGTAGGCCTCATCACTGATGTGCAGCAGGCCGTGCTTGGCGCAGAGTCGGTTGATCGCCGCCAGCACCTCCGGCGGCCACACGGCGCCGCTGGGGTTGTTGGGGGAGACGGTCACGATCGCCCGGGTCCGAGCTGTGATCGCCGCCGCCAGGCGCTCTGGATCGGGAATCAACCCCGCCTGGACCCCCACCGGCCGGCCCCCGGCCAGTCGGATCGCCATTTCGTGATTGAAATACCAGGGAATCGGCAGGATCAGTTCATCGCCGGGATCGCACAGCACCTGCACGATGGCGTTGAAGGCCATGTTGCTGCCGGCGGTGATCAGCAGGCTTGAGTCGTCCAGGTTGATCTGGTGGTGCCGCCGCAGCCACTGGACCAGCGCCTCATGCAGCTCCGGTTCTCCAGCCACCGCTCCATAGGGGTTGAGGTCCTGCTCCTGCGCCAGAGCCGTGTGGACGGCCTCAAGCGTGGCCCTCGGCGGTCCCCAGTGCACCATCCCCTGCCCCAGGCTGAGACAGCCCGGTGTCTGCCGGATCAGTTCGCCCATCACCGGGATCACCGGGGTCTGCACCGCGTCCAGCCGCGCGGCTGGCTCTGCCGTCCGAGGGCCCATGGCCCGAGCGCTCATGGACGGACCTGCGGCTGTGGCTGAAGATCCGGTGGTGGCAGGGGTTCCGGTTCCCTGGTGCCTGGGCTGATGCCGCTGCGCAGCTGCTGGCGCAGGGCCTCCTGTTCGCTGCTGAGCCGCTGGACGGTGCGTTCGATGCCCTCCAGGTTCTGAAGCCGCTGCACGGTGGAGCGCAGCTGCTCCTCGAGGGCGTTGGTGCGTTCAAGGTCCTGGTTGTTCTCCACGACCTGAAGCCGATCCTGGAGCGCCTGCAGCCGTTGGGCCTGCTGGCGCACCTGCATCGCCACCACCACGAACAGCACCGCCAGCAGTCCGGTCAGGGCGGCACCGCCGCGCCGCATCCAGATCGGCAGGACCGTTCCAGGGGGCGGTGGGGGCGAAGAGGGCTGCATCGCGCCGTTGCTGCTGTGGCAAGTCTGGAATGGCGCAGGCCCTCTGGCCAGACCAATGGAGCGCCTCGAGCCGTTAGGACGGGACTCCACCGCCTGATCGCGTCATGTCCCTGGAGCAACTGGATGCCTTCCTGGACCATGCGCGCAGGACGCCGGAGCTGGCGGAGCGTCTCGGACAGCCGCTGCCGTTGGAGGATCTGCTGGCCCTGGCAGCAGCGGCGGGGTTCGCCGTTGAGGAGAGCGATGTGGTCGCTGCTCAGCAGCGTGAGGAGCAGCGGCTCAGCTGCAGTGAGTTGCAGCAACGGGCGGGCCAGGATGCGCGCCGCCTGCGCAGTTTCATCCCCGGCTGAGCCAGGCCCTCCGCGCCGCAACCAGCGGATCAGTGGTTGAACAGACGACAGCCGATCTGAATGATGCCGGCATCGAGCAGTCGTCCCAGTTTGAGGATGATTGCCTCCTCCTGACGGTTGAACTGGTGTTGCTCCGCCGTGATCCAGTCGATTTCCTCGGCCGTGATCACTCCGGTGGAAACACTCTCCAGGAACAGTTCGCCAACGCTCATGGTCGGGGTGGTGGTCTGCCCAGAAGCTATCGAGGCTGTCCCAGGCCGCAGGGAGGTGCAATCTCTCGTTACCGGGCCGCCTGGGTGGTTCGCTCCGGCTCTGGCCATCGCTGGCGCAGCCGCTATCTTCGGGTCATGCTGCGCAGGCCTCGGCAGCCTGCGTCCCTGTTGCCGCGGTGGCGATGACCTTCTACGAACTGGTGCTGCAGGGTGAAGCCGTCGGTGACGCGGGTGATCTCGATGAGGCTCTCGCGGTCTTTCGTGAGGCCAAGCCGGATGATCTCACCTGGCAGGAGTTGTTCGCTGATCCTGCCGCTGCACCGTTGATCCGTCGTTATCGCTCTTTTGAGGCATTTCTCGACAATGAGGATGCCGTTGAAATCATCACCCCCAGCATCGACATGCTCGAGCAGCCGTCAGTGGACGGCTGAACGTCACCATGGAGCCTGTCGTCCCTGATTTCGTCCCCAACCCCGCCAGCTGGGGAGCCGAAGTGGTCGTGATGCAGCCCAGTTGCTTCGAAGCGGTCCAGGAGGCGGTGCTGGCCCTGCGCGATCACGCCACGGTGCTGCTCAACCTCAGCTCGCTCCCCCCTGAGCAGGCGCAGCGCGCCGCGGATTTCATGGCCGGAGGCGCTTTCGCCCTCGATGGTCAGCAGGAGCGTCTGGGCGAGATGGTGTTCCTGTTCGCCCCCCACTTCGTGCAGTTGCGCCACAGCTGATCGACGGGTCGCAGGCCAAGCTGGTGGTTGATGCAGGTCGCCGCATGCAGGCGTTCGATCTTGATCTGGCGGCCGGCACGCCGGTGAATCATCTCTGGGGCGAGCTGGTGGAGCGCCTCGGCCTTGAGCGCAGCCGTCTTGCAGCCCGTCAGGCCCTGGATCTGCAGGCGATGCGCGGTGGTGCGGGCACCCTGCCGCTGCTCCTGGTGGAGACCTGCGGCATGGGGCTGGTGGAGCGCGCGGAGCTGCGTAGCGCCACCGGCCTGCCCATCCCGGAGGGGAACGCCGTTGTGCTGCTGTTCAGCAGGCGCCAGGGTGCCCTGCAGCTGCTGATGGTTCAGTCGTAGCGGCAGACCGGCGTCAGTCCCGGCACCGTGAACTCCATGAACCACAGGTATTCGCGGCTGCGCCAGCCGAGGTCGAACGGTTCGGTGGTCTGCCACTCCTCGGCCTCCAGGCCGAAGGCCTGCTGCAGAAAGGCCGGCACCAGCGCCTCCACCGCCTCCTGGCCCTCCTCCCCCTCGTCGAACAGTCGCGCTGTGTAGATCACCGCGAAGATCTCGTGTTCCTCGTCGCAGATCACCACCTCGAAGTCCTGGCCGCCGGCGGTGGGCAGGGTGTGCAGCTCGAAGTACTCATCGCGTTCCAGGGGATCGCTCGGGGCCCCATCCAGCAAGGTGGCCAGGGCCTGCTTGAACCGCTCGAGCGCCATGGATCTCCTCCTGCTGCGGCAGGGTCTGGGGGCAGGGTCTGCCTGCCGTCTCTGAGCGCAGTGTGGCGAGCCTGGCGGCACCCTGCCATGGCTGTCTGGCTGTCGGGTCTGACCCAGCGGCGCCGGACCCGTCAGGGCCCGTTCTCCTGCCTAGCTTGAAACCTCCAGGCGGCCGCGGCGGTGCCTCCCTTTCCCGATTACCCGATCCCGGCCGACGAGGAGCAGCGGCTGCGGGATCTGCAGCGCCACGGTGTGCTGGACAGCCCCGATGATCCCCATCTCGATCGGATCGTCGACCTGGCCGCCGCCGTGCTGGCCATGCCGATCGCACTGGTGTCGCTGGTGGATCGCGACCGCCAGTGGTTTCCGGCTCGCCATGGTCTGGAAACCCGCCAGACCCCGCGCACGATGGCCTTCTGCGCCCATACCATCGCCGCCGATGACGTTCTGGTGGTGCCGGACGCCCTGCTGGACGAGCGCTTCGCCAACAACCCGCTGGTGCAGGGGGAACCAGGCGTCCGCTTCTACGCCGGCGCGCCCCTGCAGTCCGCCGAGGGACACAACCTCGGCACCCTCTGCGTGATCGATCGTCGGCCCCGCCAGCTCGACCCGCCCCAGGTCGCCCAGCTGCGCCAGTTGGCGGAGCTGGTGATGCGGGAGCTGGAGCTGCGCCGCCACAGCAGTCTCTGCCCGGTCACGGGTCTGGTGAACCGCGGCAGCTTCTTTGCTCTTGGCGAGCAGGAGCTGCAGCAGGCGCGCCGCGATGGCCGGCCCCTGAGCCTGTTCAACTTCGATATCGATGATTTTCGCCAGATCAACAACCGCTGGGGGCACCAGGCCGGCGATCAGGTGCTGTTGGATGTCTGCCATCTGGCCGCCCGGCGCCTGCGGCCCCAGGACCTGTTCGGTCGGATCGGCGATGAGGAGTTCGCTGTGCTGATGCCGGATTGCACTGAGCAGGCGGCGCTGGTGATCGCTGAGGCGATCCGCGCCGACGTGGCGGCGATGACGGGCGTGTTCAGCCAGTCGGATTACCATCTCCATATCAGTGGCGGGGTCACCGGTCTGGTGGCGGCCGACCATGGGTTCGCCGACCTCTTCTACCGGGCCGATCAGGCTCTCTATCTGGCCAAGGGCAATGGGCGCGATCAGATCGCCAGGGTCCTGGGCGGGGCCGGCCATGCTGCCAGCGGCACCGGCCCGATCCGCTGAGGCCTGGATCCCTGAGCAGGCGATCGTTCATGCCGGTGCGGATCTGCTGGTGCTCGACAAGCCGGCCGGACTGCTCTGTCAGCCCGGCCTCGGGCCCCAGCTGGCGGACTCCCTGATCACGCGTGTGCAGCGCCACTGGCCGCAGGCCCAGCTTGTGCATCGCCTCGACCGCGACACCTCCGGCCTGATCCTGGTGGCCCTGGATCCGGTGGTGCATCGGGGGCTCAGTGTCCAGTTCGCCGATCGACAGGTGCACAAGCGCTATCTCGCCGTGGTGCACGGCCGGCCGCAGGCCATGCAGGGGCGGATCGAGCTGGCCCTGGCCCGGCGTCAGCGCCAGCCGCCGCTCTACGGCCCCGATCCCGCGGGCAAGCCCTGCCGCACCGACTGGCGTCTGCTGGGGCCGGTCTCAGATCTGCCGCCGCTCCACAGCAGACTGGAGCTGTGGCCCCTGACCGGCCGTTCCCATCAGCTGCGCGTGCACCTCAGCGTCATCGGCCATCCGATCCTGGGCGACCCCCTCTATGGTCCAGACGACGCTGTAGCCGGAGCGCCCGCGGCCCGGCGCCTGCATCTGCACGCCAGCGACCTGCGCTGCGTGCACCCCTGCAGCGGTGCCGAGCTGGTGTTTGCCTCCCCCTGTCCCTTCTGACTCGCGAACCTCGTGGCCGGTCCCTCGCCCTCCGTCGCGGCTCTCGGCTATGTGGCGGCAAGTCTGACCACGCTGAGTTTCTTCCCCCAGGCGATCAAGACCCTGCGCAGCGGTGACACCAGCGCCATCTCCCTGCGCATGTATGTGCTGTTCACCAGTGGCATCGCCCTCTGGGGCCTTTACGGTCTGCTGACCGGCGACGGCCCGTTGATCATCGCCAATGCGATCACCCTGGTGAGCGCCGGCCTGATCCTGGAGCGCAAGGCCCGGGCGGTGCTCAGCGGCCGGGCCTTGCGCGCCCGCGCCCGCGGCCGCTGAGCCGGTTGCGTGGTGGCTGGCCGCTGCCGCGTTTCAGCTGCTGGATCCAGGCCTGGCAGCGCCAGCGACAGGCCAGGGCCGCGGCCGTGAGCAGTAGGGCCACCAGGGCGGTGCCGCCGGCGCCGCTGCCGCCACACCAGGCGAGGCCCGCCAGGCCGGCCACCACCAGCAGCTCGCACAGCTGCTGCACGTGCGTCAGCCGGCGCAGAGCCCCTGAACAGCTGCGGCAGTGGCGGGTGTGGGCCTCAAGCCTGTCCATCAGCGCGGCTTCTCCGAGGCGTGGCGGCAGGGGCTGGCCCGCGAAGGGCTCACCGCCATAGCGGTTCACCCAGTCGTGCAGAGCGCGGATGTAGCGGTCGGCGGCGGTGGGCAGGTGGAAATTGCGGATGGCGTGTTGGCTGCCGCCCCGCTGCTCCAACAGCCGCTCCTGCCAGTGCAGGAAGATCTGGTCGTCCTCCAGCACCGTGTGGTTGCCGAGGTGTTGCAGCCAGCGCGGCCGCAGTCCCAGCAGTCGCGCCGGCCAGGGGGAGCGGAACTGGAAGGGAAAGCGGGCGAACAGGCGGCATTCGCCGCGCCGGATCGGGGTGGCATACACCACGGTGAGAAAGCGGGCGAAGCCCGGTGCCGTGAGGTCGTGCCACATCAGGCACGGGGCCGCGTAGGTGGTGTGCTGGCTGCCGAGCTTGCCGCGGCGTGGACCCTCCGGCCACTCCCCCGTGAACCCCTCCGGGCCGAAGCTGGTCAGCTGCAGGTTCACCGGTCCAGCCGTGTCGCGCCGGCCGACGGTGGCGTGGTGGGTGAAGGGCACATGGCTCGCATCCAGCACGTTCTCCAGCAGGGTGAGCGCGTCCATCGGCAGGTCGCGGGCAATGTCCTGCACGATCCAGCCTTCATCCCAGCCCGTCCTCCCTTTGCCCTGCTGCTTCAGCATCGGCAGCAGCGGCAGCGGATGGCCGTCGGCCTCAGGTGCCGCACCGCTGAACACGAACAGCAGCCCCTGCCCCGTTGCGGTGGCGTAGGCGCGGCAGTGGCTGCGCTGGCCGATCGCCTGCCCCTCCTGAGCCTGGGGGATGGCGGTGCACTGCCCGTCGCCGTTGAAGCTCCAGCCGTGGTAAGGACACTCCAGCTGGCCATCGTCGTTGAGTCGCCCCTGTGAGAGGGGCACCAGCCGGTGCGGGCAGACATCGGCGAAGGCGCACCAGCGCTGCTCGCCTCGGTCGTACCAGAGCACCAGATCCTGTCCCAGCAGCGTGAAGGCCTGGGGGCGCTCGCGATCGAGGTCATCGAGAAAGGCCACCGGGTACCAGGCCCGCTGCCAGGTCGTCTCGCTCTGGTGTCTGTGGATCACTGTGCTCGATGCGTCAGGTTGGCGTCCCGTTCAGGCGCTGTAACCCTTGCGGGCTGGGATCGGGTAGGGGATGCGGCGATGGCGCATGCGCCGCCATACCCGCACGAAGGCGCGCACCAACAGCTCCAGCTCCGCCAGGCTGAGACCACTGGCGGAGAGCTGTCCGTCCTGCCAGCGGGCATCGACGATGCGGCGCACCATGGCACGCGCCCGCTGGGCATCGGTGTCCGGGGGCAGGGAGCGCAGGGCCGCCTCGCAGCCATCCGCCAGCATCAGCACCGCCGTCTCGCGGCTGCGGGGCGTGGGGCCGCGATAGCGGAAGGAGCTCTCGCTCACCCCGGGATCCCGCTGGCGGGCTTCATGCAGGAAGTAGCCCATCTTGAGCGTGCCCTGGTGCTCGGGAATGAAATCGGCCAGGGGTCGCGGCAGCCGGTAGCGGCGCGCCAGCCGCAGGCCCTCATCGACGTGGGCCTGCAGGATGCCGGCGCTCAGGAAGGGGTCATCGAGGCGGTCGTGGGGGTTGTCGCTGCTCTCCTGGTTCTCGATGAACCAGTGTGGCCCGTGCAGCTTGCCCACGTCGTGGTAAAGCGCTCCGGTTCGGATCAGGTCAACGTCGGCCTGGATCGCGCGGGCGCCCTCTTCGGCCAGGCCGCAGATCATCAGCGTGTGCTCGAACGTGCCCGGCGCCTCGCAGGAGAGGCGCCGCAGCAGCGGCCGTTCCAGATCGGCCAGCTCCAGCAGTCGGCTGCGGGTGAGCAGATCGAAGAAGCTCTCCAGCAGGGGGCTGAGCAGCAGCACCCCCAGCAGCAGCCCCGCCAGCAGCAGCGCCTCGCCTGGCAGGTCGGCGCCGATCGGCAGCAGGCCATCGCCTTCACCCCGGGCCACCGCCAGCTGCAGCAACAGCCATTCCGCCGCCAGCGCCACCAGCGGCACCAGCAGGCTCAGCTGCAGCAGCTGTGCGCGGCTGCGCTGTCGTCCCGCCAGTACCGCCGTCAGTGCCGCCACGGCCGCCGCCACCAGGATGCGCTGATCGTTGAAGGTGGCCAGCGGCAGTGGCCAGAGCAGGCTGGCCAGGGCCAGCCAGGCCAGGCCGGCGCTGGTGCCGAGCCCCTGGGCCAGCAGCAGGGTTGGAGGCACCAGCAGCGCCAGCGGACTCACGGCACCACCCAGCCAGAGCTTGCAGCCCTGCACCAGCAGCAGCAGCCCCAGGGCCAGCAACGCCTGGCGGGGTTCGAGGCTGGCGCGGTGGCGCCGGATCAGCAGCACCATCACGCCGCACCCGGCCAGGGCCTCCAGGGCATGGAGGAGCCAGGCGCCGATCAGGGGCCGGCGGTTCACGAGGCCGAAGTAGTCGAGCACCGCATAGGCCTGGGGGCTGATCGCCTCTCCCTGGCGGGTGATCAGTTCCCCCTGGCGAACGCTGATCGTCGGGATGCCCTGCTGGGTGAGCAGGTCCTCGATCAGCCGTTGGGTCAGGGCGGCATCGATCCGCAGGTTGCTGCGCCCCTGCAGGTTGGTGGCCAGCACGCGGCTGCCGAGGCTGAGTTCGGGACCGCTGAGCTGCTGCAGGTGCAGGGCGGCAGCGTGCTCCAGCTGCTGGCGGGCGATGCTGCCCACGATTCCCTGCTGCAGCATCAGCCGCTGGGCCTGGCGGATCTGGTTCTGCCAGTTGACCAGCTCGTCGGCGGACACGGTCTCCAGCCACTGCCGTTCGGGGGGCTTGAGATCCAGGGGGGGCACACGGTCCTGAGCGCTGCCACTCAGGCGGGTGATGGCCTGAAGCTGGCGTTCGAGCCGCTGTTCGAGATCGTGGTTGATGCGTGGATCAACCACCTGCACATGGCTGCGCGGCCCCAGCTGGGAGCGGCGCTGCTCCAGCGCATCGGAATCGACCACCGTGGCCGCCTTGGGCGCGCGCACCGTGAACGGGGCCGGGATCCCTGGACGCAGGCTTGGTTCCACCAACCAGGGCCAGCTGGAGACCAGGGCCACCAGCAGGCAGCCCACCAGCACGGCGATGGTGTCGCGATTCCGCCAGCGGCTGAGCGCCTGGCGGGGGCTCTCCAGGCGCAGCAGCCGCCGCCACAGGCGCTGCAGGATGCGCAGCGGCTGCTGGATCGGCTGGCGCAGCGATGGATGGCCGGGGCCCGGGCGGGTCAACGAAGCCCATGAGGAAGGAGGTCACGCTAGCCCTGCCGTTGCATGCTGAGAGCAGTCGATTCCATTCCCGCGCCATGGCCACGCGTCTGGATGGCCGCCAGTTGGCGGCATCGATCGAGACCCGCCTGCAGACCGTTGTGGCGGAGCGCCTTGACCGGGCCGGCCGCCCGCCGGGTCTTGCAGTGCTCCGCGTGGGCGACGATCCGGCCAGCGGTGTCTACGTCGCCAACAAGGAAAAGGCCTGCAGCCGCATCGGCATCACCAATCTTGGCGCCCACCTGCCGGCCGAGACCCCGGCGGCGGAGGTGCTGGCCACGATTCAGCGCCTCAACGCCGATCCAGCGGTGGACGGCATCCTGCTGCAGCTGCCGCTGCCGGCGGGCCTGGATGAGCGCCCGCTGCTGGCGGCGATCGATCCGGAGAAGGATGCCGATGGTCTGCACACCCTCAACCTCGGGCGACTGCTCAAGGGCGAGCCCGGCCCCCGCAGCTGCACCCCAGCCGGGGTGATGGCCCTCCTGAGCGCCGCTGGCGTGGACCTGGCCGGCAAGCGGGCCGTGGTGGTGGGACGCAGCATCCTGGTGGGTCAGCCGATGGCGCTGATGCTCCAGGCCGCGGATGCCACGGTGAGCGTCGCCCACTCCCGCACCCGTGATCTGCCGGAGCTCACCCGCCAGGCCGATGTGCTCGTGGTGGCCGCAGGTCGCGCCCGCATGATCGGCGCTGAGCATGTCAAGCCCGGGGCGGTGGTGGTGGATGTCGGCATCCACCGGCTCGATCCCGATCCGGCGGCCGGTCCGCAGGCCAAGGCCAGACTCTGCGGCGATGTGCGCTTCGAGGAGGTGGAGCCGATCGCCGGTTCGATCACGCCGGTGCCCGGTGGTGTCGGCCCGATGACCGTGACGCTGCTGTTGGTCAACACCGTCGCCAGCTGGTGTCAGCGTTGCGGTCTCGATCAGCCCCTGGCGGATCTGCTGCCGTGATCAGCGCGGCCTGAGAGAATCGCCGCCAGCAATGGCCCCTGGCCCAGCCCCCATGACCGCGCCGGTGACCACCACTGACAGCGCCACAGGCAGCGCCACAGGCAGCACCTCCACGGGCGAGCCGGCGGCCTTCGATTTCTCGGCCTACCTGGAGGCGGCACGGCTGAAGGTGGAGGCGGCGCTGGACGGCTCGCTGGGCCCGGAGCGGCCCGAGAGCCTGCGTGAGGCGATGCGCTACTCCCTGCTGGCCGGTGGCAAGCGACTGCGGCCAATCCTCTGCCTGGCGGCCTGTGAGCTGGCCGGCGGTCAGGCCGATCAGGCGATGCCCACGGCGGTGGCGCTGGAGATGATCCACACCATGTCGCTGATCCATGACGACCTGCCGGCCATGGACAACGACGATCTGCGCCGCGGCCGGCCCACCAACCACAAGGTCTACGGCGAGGCCAACGCGATCCTGGCCGGCGATGCCCTGCTGACCCGTGCCTTCGAGATGGTGGCGTTGCGCAGCCCTGGCGTGCCGGCCGAACAGCTGCTGAAGGTGGTCGCTGAACTGTCCCTGGCCTCCGGTGCCCCCGGTCTGGTGGGAGGCCAGGTGGTGGACCTGGAGTGCGAGGGCAAGGACGTCGACCTCGAGACCCTGGAGTACATCCACCTGCACAAGACCGGCGCCCTGTTGCGGGCCTGCGTGCTCAGCGGTGCCCTGATCGCCGGTGCCGGCGATGCCCTGCTCGACGCCCTGCGCGTCTATGCCCGCGGCATCGGTCTGGCGTTCCAGATCATCGATGACATCCTTGATGTGACCGCCAGCAGTGAGGTGCTCGGCAAGACCGCCGGCAAGGATCTGACCGCTGACAAGACCACCTATCCCAAGCTTCTGGGGCTGGAGGAGTCGCGTCGCCGCGCCGATGCCCTCGTGGCCGAGGCCAAGGCTGCCATCGCCCCCTTCGCCACGGGAGATGGTTCTGCCCTCAAGGCTGCGCCACTGCTGGCCCTCGCTGACTACATCACGAGCCGTGATCGATGAGCGGCGCTCTGATCGCCGCAGCTGCCGAGTCGGCGCCCCTGCTGGCCATCCTCGATAACGGTCCGCTCTGGTGGGGGCTGGCGGCCTGCGGCAGTGCCCAGCTCTCCAAGCTGCTCATTGAACTGGCGGTGCACCGCCGCTGGAATCCGAAGGTGCTGGTGGAAACCGGGGGCATGCCCTCCAGCCATTCCGCTCTCCTCACCGGCACCTCCGCGTGCCTTGGCCTGCAGCAGGGCTTCGACTCGCCCCTGTTCGCCCTGGCGGCGACCCTCTGCTTCGTGGTGCTCTACGACGCTGCCGGCGTGCGACGGGCCGCTGGCCTGACGGCGGCGCGGGTGAATCTGCTTCCTGATGGCCTCTGGCCGGGCAACCCGGACCTGCCCCAGGCACTCCGCCCCCTCAAGGAGAACCTGGGCCACACCCGCCTGGAGGTGCTGGTGGGCAGCCTGATCGGGCCCCTGGTGTCCCTGCCGGGTCTGGTCTGGCTGGGCTCTCCCCTGTTGTTGGCCCAGCACTGGGGTCTGCTGCCGATTGGCTGAACCGCAGCCGGATCCCAGGCCCGGGGCCCTGTCGACCCCTGCGCTCACCGCCGATCAGGCGGCCGCTGCCGAGGCCTTCGCTGCCTGGCTGGCGGCCCCATGGGATGGCATCCCCTTCGTGCTCAGCGGCTACGCCGGCACCGGTAAGACCTTCCTCTGCCGGCAGTTGCTGCGTCAGGTCGAGTCCAGTGGGCTCTGCTGGACCGTGGTCGCCCCCACCCACAAGGCGGTGGGGGTGCTGCGGCAGCAGCTGGCCCTGGCCGGTCTACAGCCCACCTGGTATCCGAGCACGATTCACCGCCTGCTGCGCCTGAAGCTGCGCCGCCAGGGGGATCTGGAGCGCTGCGAGGAAACCGAGCAGACCGCCGTCGCCCTGGAGAACCTCGGCCTGGTGCTCGTGGATGAGGCGTCGATGGTCGACAGCACGTTGCTGGAGATCGCCCTGCGCTGTGCCCATCCCTTTCGCACCCGGCTGGTGTTCGTGGGTGATCCCGGCCAGCTGCCGCCGGTGGGGGAGGCGGTGAGCCCCGTGTTCGCCATGGGGCGTTGCGCCACGGCCAGCCTGCGTAAGGTGGTGCGCCACCAGGGGCCGGTGCTGCGGTTGGCCACAGGGTTGCGCAATGGTCGGCTGCCCTGCCGCCGCCCACCGCCGTTCGCCCCGATCCGTGATGAGCAGGGCCTCGTGGTGGCCCTGCCTCGCCGCGACTGGCTGGCGGCCGCCCAGGCCGGTCTCCGGCGGGCTGCAGAGCTCGATAACCCTGATCACGCCCGGATCCTCTGCTACACCAACCGCACCCTGGAGGAGCTGGTGCCTCTGGCCCGTCGCGCCATCCATGGCGAGATGGCCGACCAGCTGCCGGTGCTGCCAGGGGAGGTGCTGATCACGCGAGCTGCGGTGATGGCACCGGCCTGCCGCGCCGGTGAGGAGGCGGCAGAAGAGCCCGATCTGGTGCTCGGCTCCAACCGGGAACTGGTCGTGCGGGATGTGACTCCCGAGCGCTGTGACCTGGCGGAATTCGGCATCGGTCGTGATGACGGTCTGCTCCCATCGGTGATTGACACCCTCAGCGCTGAGGTGGAAACGGGGGACACACGCCTCAGCCTGCGCCTGCTGCCGCCCGTGGGCAGTGCTCCGCGCCGGGAGCTTGATGCCCTGCTGCAGCGCCTGCGCCAGCAGGCCCGTGATGCCGGTAAGCAGGCGGGCCGCGGGCTCTGGCGTCGCTACTTCCTGGTCCGTGACGCCTTCGCGTCCCTCGGTCCGGCCGCCGTGCTCACGGTGCACCGCAGCCAGGGCAGCACCTTCGGGGAGGTCTACGTGGCTGGGGATGTGTTCTGGCCGGAGGACGCGGTCCTGCGCCGACAGCTGGCCTATGTGGCGGTGAGCCGCGCCAGCCAGGCGGTGTGGCTGATGGCCGAGCGGCCTTCAGCCGAGGATCAGACGCTCTGGTCGCAAGTGCTGACCGCTGGGGCTGAGGCCATGGAGTGAAGGCCTTCAGCCCATGTTCAGGCCATCCAGGCCCTGCCAGCCCAGGTAGCCGGCCAGCACCAGACTGAGCCCCCCCACCAGCAGGTCACCACGCTGGAACAGCAGCAGCTTGCCGCGTTCCAGCTGCGGCAGCACCTGCTGGCGCCCCAGCAGCACGGCCAGGAACGGCACCAGCAAGGCCAGGCTGGCCGCCAGGCTGAAGCCTGCCGTGTACAGGACCTCCTGGCCTCTGCTGAGGCCACTGGCCAGCAGCGCCGAGGCGGCCTTGGCGAACAGGAACAGGTCGTCGGGGCTGATCACCTCGATGGCGCAGCTGGCCCCGAGCAGCAGCGGCAGCGGCATGGCACAGAGACGATCCAGCTGGTTGGTCCAGCCAGGCGGTCCCTGTCCCTCCTCGCGGCGATCGATCAGTTCCCTCAGGCCGAGGGCCAGCAGGGCCCCGGCGGCGACCAGGTCGAGGGCGGTGCGGTGGCTGCTCCCCTTGTCCATGGTCAGCAGCAGCTGGTGTCCCACCGTGATGAGCAGAACCACCATCAGGGTCACGGTGAGCATCCAGCTCAGCACGAACAGTCCGCCCCGGCGCAGGGGCGATGGTCCGAGCAGCAGCAGCAGCAGCAGGCCGATGTGGATCGGGCTGATGCTGATCCCACTGCCGTAGGCCAGCAGCTCGGCCCAGAGGGTGCCGTTGTTCATGGGCGCAAGGAAGCCGGACCTCAGGATCGCAGCTACCGGGCTCAGCGGCGGATTTCGAACCAGTCTTCGCGGATCGGCGGCATCTGGGCGGTCGCCACGCTCAGCACGTCCGCGTTGGCGGGGCCCCGCTCGCACCACAGCTGCAGTTCCGTGAGCTGATGCACCGGCCCCTCGGCCTGGACTTCAACCGATCCATCGCCCAGGTTGCGCACCCAGCCGCACAGGTCGAGGCTCTTGGCCTTCTGGCAGCAGGAGGCCCGGTAGCCCACCCCCTGGACCCTGCCGCGCACCAGCAGCTGCCAGCGTTCGATGTGGGGCGTGCTGCGCGGCTCGCCGCGCTCCACCCGGCGCCATTCCCGCAGGCGCTCCGCCCGGCTGCTGCGGGTGATCGGACTCATGTCCGCGAACAGCCAGCCCGGTGCCCTGGAGTTCATCTGGCGTGGCAGCGGTTTGTCCATTCGGCACACCCCCAGGGCCACATCCACGCTGCCATGGCCGGGGGCTTTCGGCCACCGCGGACCTGCGGCCGCCGTTCAGCTGCCCGTGGTCGCATTCCAGCGCAGGATGGCGCGCTGTTCCCGCTCCTGTCCCAGCACGCTGATGCCGGCGGTGCCCAGCACCAGCAGGCGGCCACCTGTCGCCCCCAGGCCCAGCCAGCAACCCGCCAGGCTGCGCAGGATGTGCCCATGGGCCACCAGGGCCACGCGGCCTTCGGCAGCGGCAAGGGTCAGGGCACGGGCGATCACCCGCTTGCAGCGCGCTTCCACGGCGTGCGCATCCTCCCCCTCGGGACAGGGGTGGCTCCAGATCGTCCAGCCGGGAACCGAGCGCCGGATCTCCGCCGTGGTCAGGCCTTCGTAGCTGCCGTAGTTCCACTCGCGCAGGTCGTCGCAGATCTCCGCCTTGGCGCCAAGCCCAGCCAGGTCGCAGGTCTGGCGGGCCCGCTGCAGCGGGCTCACCAGTACCGCCGCAAACCCCACCGTCGCCAGCAGCGGCGCCAGTTGACGGGCCTGCTCCTCCCCTTCGTTCAGCAGGGGCAGGTCGGTGCTGCTGGTGTGGCGGCCATCGCGGGCCCAGGCGGTGGCGCCATGCCGTAGCAGCCACAGTTCCGGGTGGGCAGGGGCAGTCATCGAGTCAAGGCGGAGGACTGGCGGGCGGCGGCCGCCAGGCGGCGCGGGATCTGTGGGCAGCCACCCCAGTGCAGGTGCAGCCAGCTGGCATGCAGGCGAGGCCCGCCCCACCCCTCGGGCCGCGGTGCGGTGCCCCATCCCTCCAGCTGCCACAGCGGCTGCGCCCCCGCGCCGCCGGCCGCAGCCTCCCCATCCAGCTGCCAGCGGTGAAACTCATGGCCGCTCAAGCGCTCGCCCCGGCGCAGCACCAGCCCGTCACCGGCAGCGATGGCTTCGCGATAACCCAGGCTCAAGGGGCCGCGGCGCGCCGTGAACGGCAGCAGCCCCGCCATGGCGTGCTCGTTGCCATCGACGTCCGCCAGTCCGCGCCCCAGCAGCAGCAGGCCACCACACTCGGCATAGATCGGCAGGCCCCTGGCCGCCGCATCCCGCAGCGCCGACAGGCTGCGGCCGCTTGCGGCCAGCTGAGCGGCGTGCAGCTCCGGGTAGCCTCCCGGCAGGATCAGCGCGCGGCAGTCGGCCGGCAGGGCCTGATCCGCCAGAGGCGACCAGGGATGCACCGTGAGTCCTTCGCCCTCCAGCAACTCCCGGGCCTCGGGGTAGCGGAAGTGGAAGGCCGCGTCGCTGGCGATGGCGATCGTGATGGACTCAGGCTGCGCCGCCGCCGCGTGCGCCCTGCCGGCGCCTGCACCCGCCTCGTTCCAGATCCCGTTGGCTGGTGTTGGTTTCTGAGGAGCCTGCAGCAGCGGCCAGAGCTGCTCCAGATCGAGGTGGCGCTCTGCCAGCGCCGCCCAGTCGGCCAGCCGCGTCTCCAGATCCTGCAGCTCATGGGCCGGCAGCAGCCCCAGATGCCTGGAGGGCAGCACCAGGCTGTCGTGGCGGGGCAGTGCCCCCAGCAGCGGCATGGTGATCGCGGCCAGGGCCTCGCGCAGCAGCGCCAGATGGCGCTCGCTGCCCACCCCGTTGAGCACAACGCCCGCGATCGTCAGTTCCGGTTGGTGATCGCGAAAGCCGCGCACCAGGGCTGCGATCGAGCCCGCCTGGCGGCTGGCTTCCACCACCAGCACCACGGGCAGTCCCAGCAGGGCGGCCACGGCCGCGGAGCTGCCATCGGCCGTGGGGCCACGGCCATCGAACAGGCCCATCACCCCTTCCACCACGGCCAGATCGGCTGAGCTGCCGTGACGCCAGAAGCTCTGCCGCACCCAGGTCTCGCTGCAGAGCAGCGGATCGAGATTGCGGCAGAAGCGGCCGCTGGCGGCGCTCAGCAGCTGGGGGTCGAGGTAGTCCGGACCGACCTTGAAGGTCTGGATCGTGCGGCCGCGGCGGCGGGCCAGGGCCGTGAGCGCCAGGCTGACCAGGGTCTTGCCGCTGCCGCTGGCCGGGGCGGCGATCAGGCAGGCCATGGGGTTGGTGGGGGCAGCGAGGCCGTGTGCATCAGCTGGGCAGCAGCTTGGCAGCCAGTGGCGCCGCCGCCGCCAGCAGTGGGTTGGTGCTGTCGTGTCCGCCGGCCAGCAGGCGGGCCATCTCCATTTCCTCGCTTTCATTCGGCAGGGGCACCACCTCCTCGGCCAGCTCCATCGAGGCGACGCCGCCGGCCTCCAGACGCATGCAGCCCCCCGATTCGGAGCAGAGAATCACGCACAGGGGGGTCTGCCCGCGGGGGGCGCAGATCAGCCGTAGCCCCACCAACGCACCGGGGTGGGTCTTGGTGATGCCCACTGGTACGGGCATCAGTCTGAATTGCACGCTCTGGCCGTCATTGCGCTGGAACTCCGCACCGATGCCCCGCTCTTCGGCGGTGTCGCCGGGGATCCAGTAGCTGCTCTGCAGGTGCCAGCCGAGCCGGTCGGCGATCCAGGCCGCCAGCAGCAGCCCCTTCACCGGGTGGTGGCCCTCCACGTCGATGTCCAGCTGCACCACCTGATCGAGGGCGGCCTGGCGCCGTGGCGGATCGAACACCATCGCCAGGGACTCACGCCAACTGCGCAACCGCAGCCAGTTCAGGTCATTCACGGCCTGAACCCGACCGATCCGCTCCACCAGCAGATCCAGGCAGCGGCGTGGTTCGCCGATCGAGCTGTCCACCACCAGCCGCCGCGGTGCTGTCGCCAGGGCCTCCAGCAGCTCCGGGGATTCGTCCATCGAGCCGTTCCACCACACCCAGCAGGGCAGCTCGGCAGGGATCAGGGGTTGCAGCAGTCCCAGTCCCTGCTGGATCGCCCCCATGCCTCCCCGCAGGACCACGACATCACCGCAGGCGTCTTCGCTGCCGCTGCGCTCGTCCGCGAGGGGGCAGTAGGCCGCCACCAGGGTTTCCAGCGGTCGTTCCGGTGCCAGGGTTGGCGCCAGGGTGATCAGCCGGCGCGGCCGGTGGGCGCTGATGGCGCGGTCCACGAACTGACCGCGCAGGTCCTCGGCGCGGTGGTCGCCGCCCTGCTGCCCCAGCCGCCAGGCCACCTGCGGCGCCATCGGTGCGGTGCAGTTCGGCAGGCCCATGTCCACCACGGCCCGGCGGGCCGCCTCCAGCAGCTCCGCATGCAGCAGGCCGCTCAGGGGGCCGCTGATCCGGCCCGTGCGGATCAGTTGCTGCTCCAGCCAGGAGGGCTCCCACACCAGCAGCGTGAAGGTGGCTGCGCCTGTGGACTCACGCAGCTCCTGCTCCCAGAGGCGGTTGAGGTAGTCCTGCACCTCGGTGGGCGGCAGTTCCAGCGGGGCCTGAAGGGTGAGCTGGGGGGCCATGGCGGGTCGAAGCGGCGGGAAGGGGTGGGGCCGATGGGCTGGGGTGGACGCGGTGGCGGCAGTCGGGGGGGCTAGGGGCGGCGCCAGAGCAGGCCGTCCTCGGCCAGCAGGTTGTCGGCGGCGCCGGGCCCCCAGGTGCCGGCTTCGTAGGGGTGCACCGGCAGCTGGGCGGGCGCCTCCTCCAGCAGCTCCAGCAGGGGGGTGTAGAGGCGCCAGGCGGCCTCCACCTCATCGCTGCGGGTGAACAGGGTCGGGTCGCCGAGCATGGCGTCGGCCAGCAGCCGAACGTAGCCCTCATCGGAGGGTTCGCCGAAGGATTCGTCGTAGCTGAAGTGCATGTCCACCGGCCGGCTGCGCATGCCGGAGCCGGGCGCCTTCACCTCGAACACGAAACCGGCCCCTTCATCGGGCTGGATGCGCAGAACGAGCTGGTTGGCCGTTGGACTGCCACCGGCGGCATCGAACAGGTGCACCGGCGCTTCGCGGAAGGTGAGCACCACCTCTGAGAGGCGCTTCGGTAGCCGCTTGCCGGTGCGCAGGTAGAAGGGCACCCCCTGCCAGCGCCAGTTGTCGATGAACAGCTTCATCGCCACATAGGTTTCGGTGGTGCTGTTGGGGTTCACGCCCGGCTCATCGCGGTAGGCGGGCATCGGCATCACCGGGCTGCCGCCGCGGCCGTACTGACCGCGCACACAGCACCTCCAGGGCTCGTCCTCATCGGCCAGGCGGGCGGCCTGGAGCACCTTGGCCTTCTCATTGCGGATCGCTTCCGGATCAAAGCGGCCGGGGGCCTCCATCGCCGTCAGGGCGAGCATCTGGGTGAGGTGGTTCTGCACCATGTCCCGCAGGGCGCCACTGGTCTCGTAGTAGCCGGCCCGCTCCTCCACCCCCACCGTTTCCGCTGCCGTGATCTGCACATTGGCGATGTAGTTGCGGTTCCAGATCGGCTCGAAGATCGTGTTGGCAAAGCGCAGAACGAGGATGTTCTGCACCGTCTCCTTGCCGAGGTAGTGGTCGATGCGGAAGATCTGCTGCTCCTGGCCGCAGGCCTGAACCACCCGGTTGAGCTGTTCGGCACTGGCGTAGTCGGTGCCGAAGGGCTTCTCGATCACCACGCGGCTGCGGCTCGGATCGCGCAGGAGCCCGGCTGCGGCCAGGGCGCGGCAGCCACTGCCGTAGAAGGCCGGTGACACCGAGAGGTAGAAGGTGCGGTTGCCGCGGGTCGCCCGCAGGCGATCGATCGCCTCCAGGCGTGTGCCCAGTCGCACCACGTCCTCGTTCTGCTGCAGATCGACCGGTTCGTAGAAGAGGCAGCTGGCGAACTGCTGCCAGGCGCTCTGGTGCTGCTGGATCTCAGCCGCGAGGGCTTCAGCCATGCGGTTGCGGAAGTCCTCGTCGCTCCAGGGGCGACGGGCGCAGCCGAGCACGGCGAATTCACTGGGCAGGCGGCGCTGGCGGAACAGCTCGAACAGGGCCGGGATCAGCTTGCGGTGGGTCAGATCGCCGCTGGCTCCGAAGATCACCAGGCACTGGGGCGGGATCACCCGCTCCTGGCGAAGCCCGACGCGCAGCGGATTGGTCTGGTTGGCGGCCATGGGGCGACCCGGAGCGAGCGTGATCCTGGTTTAACGAGCCCGGGCCGGGGGCGCATGGCACGGCAACAAAAAAGCCCGCCGGTTGGCGGGCCCTGACATTGACGGCGGCTTGGCCGCTGTGGCCAGGCGCGGTGACACCGCGGCGATGGCCTCAGTAGGTCTCGACGTGCCAGCGCTCGGCCTTCTTGAGCTGGGGGCGCAGCTCGGCCCAGTTGAGGCCCTTGGCGGCGGCAGCGGCGGTCATCGCTTCGTCGATGCCGGGCTCCATGCCGCGCAGACCGCACATGTAGACATGGGTCTTGGGGTTCTCGATCATCGCGAAGATCTCATCCGCGTTCTCGCTGACGCGATCCTGGATGTACATGCGGCCGCCCTTGGCGTTCTGCTGCTCGCGGCTGATCGCCTTGGTGTAGCGGAAGTTGTCGGGGAACTGGCTCTGATAGTGCTCGAAGTCAGCGTCGTACAGCAGGTTGGCCGTGGTGGGTGCCCCCATGAACAGCCAGGCCTTGCCCTTGAAGTTCCAGCCGTTCTTCTCGCGCTCGGCCGGTTCGAACATGCGGCGCAGGTAGGTGCGCATCGGTGCGATACCGGTGCCGGTGGCCAGCATGATGACGTTGGCGTCCTCGTCCTCGGGCAGCAGCATCTCCTTGCCCACAGGGCCGGTGATCTTCACCTTGGCGCCGGGATCGATGTCGCAGAGGAAGGTGGAGCAGACGCC
>Ga0129333_10000914_pt1 | contig 26053 bp, 37 predicted proteins | sample CPB6_08_DNA_FD_94474 | JGI IMG/M metagenome (GOLD analysis project Ga0129333, IMG submission 94474) | Freshwater to marine salinity gradient microbial communities from Chesapeake Bay, USA - CPBay_Sum_0.6_0.8_DNA | ecosystem: Environmental > Aquatic > Marine > Coastal | place: USA: Chesapeake...
CTTAAGGAACGTTTCCCGAGCCTTCAGTTCGAAGCGATGGATGCGGGGTTAGAGGAGGTAGATAAACCCGCCGAAACTACGCCCGCCCCCGCTCCTGTAACGGATGTCACAGGCGAAACAGCAAAGGAACAAACTACAGCTTCACTGTATGGTGATTACATGGCCGGACTACCCGGCGGTGTTCGCGAGTTAGTCACTACGGATTACAAAGGCGTAAGGGGCGGTCGTTTGGGCGCCGGAAATTACACCACGGCGAGCATGATCCCCGGTGCTCAAGTGCAGACACCCTCGGTGCCCTCGACACCCAGCGCAGGCGGAGGCACGACCACTACGTACAACGCTCCAGTAATCGGCGGTAACTGGCAGCAGTACTACGGAGATTATTACAGCGGGGACGTCAACTACGGCACGATCGGTGGAGGAAGTGATACGTCAACACAGCCGACGGCGCCCGCAGCCAGTGATACGTCAACACAGCCGACGGCGCCCGCAGCCGCGGCTCCCCAAAGGGGAATGCAACCTGCTTGGGCAACCTCCGCGAAACAACAGCCGACAACGATTCAAAAAGCATCGGGAGGTTTTGTTGCGTCCACGGCAAATAAAGGAACCTATGTTGCGCCTTCGAGCGCAGAAGCTCCTGCTGGCGCTTTTGCAGCGTTTCAACGAGTGGAGCAAAGGCAGGCTGCCCAGCCGGGAAGCACAGGTGTCTTAGCAGCAGCAAAAGGCGGCCAGACTGCTCAGGCGCAGTCGACACTGAGCCGAAACGAGGCCGCAGCACTGTTGGCGGCTCCTGGTAATAACGCAAAAGCTGCGGAATCTGCCTTAAAAGCCGCAGACCGGGGTCGGGTTGAACTTAGTAACCAAGCTCGTCAGGTGCTAGAACAAGCCGCTAGTAAAAATGATGGCGATAGAGGTAAGAAGAAGTAAAGTTTGGAGCACCACAGCGTAGTATTTAACAGTCACAAAAAATCTTTAGCCCTGCCTATCGTCGCGGCTGACACGGCACACGCCCAAGGTCAAGCACTCGACATAAGCAGGGCTCTAGATTGCGACAGATACCAAATAACGTACATAAAAACTAAATCAACCTTAATCTCGAAGCTCTTTGAGCGTCTAGCTTTAAACGAATTCACTCATAATGACTGCGATTTATGGGGCGGTTCAATAACTAACGGAAGCCCGTGTTTTTACGCACTAAGTAAAAGGTATTACGTACGCACTGCCATACTTAAATATCTCGACATCCCGAGGGATGGGGCGGTCCCCAAGCCACGCTGCGGCAACCCGCTCTGTATAAACCCGTATCACTTTGAGTATCACGGTGAGAAAAATGCGAAACTCAGCAGCGGCGACATCCAAATGCTGTTAGCCTTCCATGGCCAAGGCGCCTCTGCCCGCCAGATCGCCAAGGCACTCAACGTCAACCGCTCAACGATTTACAGGAAGCTCAAGGATGAACGTCTTCATTCTGGGATTGCGCGTCACCTCTGAAGCGCAGACAGACGAAGGAACAATCAACGTACTCGCCGAGGCACTCCCCTCCAATGACAAGCGAGTTGCAACCAAAGTCCAACTTCTCCAAAAAGCCGACCATTACGTCGGAAAACTTCTCGCCAATCTCGAAAAAGGTCAAACTGTCCTGGCGTTAGGCCCTACACGAGCAACCGTGGATGGGGTACTACAGATGCAGCCTATGCTCGTAGTAACGCAAGAGAACTTCAGCGATCTGCTGGCGATCAACCTCTTCGTTGCCACGGGTGGTCTCGGGCCTAAAGCCGACGAAGTCGAGCTGGGGGACTCAACCGTAACCAACCGCTCTCTGGCCTGGCAGGCTGAAGACAGCGAAACGCAGTGGTTCAAAATTACTGCGTGGAACGAACTCAGCAAGCAGCTCTCTGAGCTAGCGCCAGGCACACCGACGATCGCCGTTGGTCGCGTCTCGACCTCCGAAAAAGACGACAAGAACTACCTGAACTACAACCTCGACAAAGTTCTTTACCTACCGAAGTCGACCCGTAAGGCGCCTACCAAGGCCGCCGATCCTGAGAAGGGTAAGGTCGCTGCCGCTGCCCTTGGATCTATTGATTTCTCACTCTGATTACCTCCGCTAACTAACTGATGTACATCGCTGGCGAATTTTCCGAATCGGAAATCCTGTGCAACGTTCCTCCGCACACACTCCGCATTGATCTTCAAGCTCGCCGTTGGAAATCTGACGTCGATCCCGATTCCGCAATCGTCGACCGTAACGACAATGGAATCCCTATTGAGTTCATCCTTCTGGGCTTCAGTCCGTTTTACGGCAACCTCGGGATGCGCCAGGGCGAAGAATTTCTTCGTATTGCTTACATCGGCGTTTCTCCGAAGCATCGTCTCCTGCCTCCACGCTGCGTCACAACCAGCATCATCAGCGGCAAGTCCTCGCAAAAGAACTTCATCTCGTACTTCCAGAACCTGTATAACAACAGGATCAATGTAGGAACTGTGGTCACAACAACCAAGTTCGAAACTCGTTCCTTTAACGAGCGTGATCCTATGACAGGTGCCGATGGCGCCAAGATCAACTACAACGCCCTCGCGTTTGCGGATCGTCCTCCTCAAAACGAAGAGGAAGAACAGTTGATCAAGGACATCGCGGACTGGTTGAAAAACGGCGGGGCAGAGGCTGCCAGCAACGTGCTGAAGTCTGTAATCCCAGGTGGCGATCTCGTTGAGCTTCCGCTCGGAGGAGACCACGCGGCGATCAAGGCTTCTTTCCAAGCCTCCCGTAGTCACCCGTCAACCGAACAGCTCGCTTCCGCAGGAGACCCCAAAGCTCTGGCGGCTGCTGTGGAACCGCCCTCGGCAAAAAAGAAAGTTGAGCTCACAGAAGAACAAGCCAAGAAGCTTGGTCTTGATTTTTAAGCTAAATTAGTTCTGAGCCAAGGTTCGAGCCTCCTACACGGGGGCTTTTTTATATGCTTGCTGATTACCGTTACAGAATTAAGTACAAGAACCTGTGGATCGCAATCGTTATTAAAGATTACGGGTTCGCAGGTAACGTGGCTCTGAGCATCTGCAAAAGCAAGCGAGCTCAGAACGATTGGTTCTGCAACAGAAGGAACAGACGAGCACGTAGGGCGGCTCGTATCCAGAACGTAAGCGACCTGAAATGTTGGGCTCGCTGCGCCCGTCTCATGCGTCTTGTTCTAGACCACATTTCGTACCCGCTGTTCATCTATCCCGATGACAGCGCTCGTAATGTGTTGATGCGCTACGCAGAACGATGGGGCTTTGAAGCTTGCTCAGGAAACGTCTGGGTCCGTGTCGGCGTCTAGAAGAGGTGACTCTCCTCCATACAATTCGGTTAGCGGCGGAAGCTCCACGCCGGTCCGGGCGCACCAATTAACGAGCCTCGTAAACAGTCCGCCCTTGATCAGGTAAAGCCTATGTATGTCCCCTAAGATCTTTACGAGCTCATCTTTGCTGAGTTTGCTTGCGTCTCGAATGACCCGCTGATGCAGGAAACTCTGTTCGGTGGTGAGCTCGAAGAGACGCATGAGACTCGATGACCCTGCGTTAAGCCTAGGGTCACCACACCCAAAACAGGATTAGAATTCATCTTTTCCTAACGTAATCAAATCACCATGAGCACCAACTTTTACCAAATACCTCAAGGTATCGTTTATCAACTATCATCAAAGCTTTCTTTGACCGGCAAACTTTTACTGCCTTGCGACATTGATGGGCAGCTAGCCGCTCAATTCAATCAACAACAGCTGGACTGCGACAGTTACGAAAAAGGAATTCATATCTTCGATCCGCTTTGGTGGACGGCAAAGCAAGGCGTATTCGACTGGGTAATTGCAAACACAACAGGATCAAAAGAAGAGACTTATTATATTCTGGACTACGGTACATCAATAGCAAACAAAGGTGTAATCATATTGGATCGCTTAAGCTTCCTGGAGCCTGTCGCTAAAAGACGCAAGATGTTCCTAAATAATAAACTGTCTGACCTGATGATCTTCTCGCCACGGCCGCAGTTCAGCACCATCAGCAAGTCGCGTGATTCGGTAACGTCCGCATGGTTTGTCTTCAGGCGTCCCGAGAACTGGATGGATGGCACGAACATCGAGTTTCTTGTAGATTGGCAGTCAGTTCCGCCCCTCCCTTTAAATCAAAGTGCACAAGATTGAGAAACTACACCGGGAACTGCTTGAAAAACTGACGGAGACAAACCGTGCTCTTGATCGCATCGCATCACTCCTCGTTTCAACCCAGTTACTCCAGGAGTGTGTATCGCCAGACGGCGAAGCAAGAACTGCAGAGGAGTGCGCTACGATTGTGGATGAGTCTTTTAGCGCAGGGATGTGCCTGCACGAGCAAATGATTGATGCTCAACGAGACTTCAAGTATCAAGTGGACGAATTTTATATAGGTAGTAAAGACAGTGACGATGAGGAAGAAGACGATGACGAAGGTCCTTCTCCGCAAATAGCCCTAAAGTTTTAATCAGCTATTAACCGGTATAGAATACTCAAAGATTTAAGACGGAAATCTCCGTCTTCCTTAACGTGTCAAATAGTACTAGGCTCACAGTCAACGGCTTACGGCATTATCGCTGTGAAGGTGTAGAAGTTCCTCTGCCTTCGGTCACATCGATTCTCTCCGCCACGCAGAGCGCCGAGACGCAACGTAAGTTGGCGCATTGGAACGCTTTAAACCCCGGTGTGGCGGATGCTGCAGCGGCCAGAGGAAGCTGGATTCACGAAGCGGTAGAGAATCACATCAGAGGCATCACAGTAAACCCCAGAGAAGATCTAAAACCGTACTGGAAAGACGTACCGGAGAAAGTCGACGAACTGATCGGGAGTGGTCGAGTTCTCTGGAGCGAAAAGCCCTACAACCAACCTAGTTGGTCCCGTTACGTGGGAGAAGACGGGGTAGGTCGCATCCATTACTACGATGCACCTACAGGTCACGGATGGGCAGGTTGCTGCGACATCATCTATAAGGACAGCAATGGAGAAATCATTCTGGGTGACTTCAAGACGTCTGTAGGACCGTACAGCGCGAAGTTCCCTTCGAGCAAAGCCGACATTCCAGAGAACCTGAAGAAAGCCCTCATCAGTGGAGTTTTTAAATTCAAGAAAACTAAACTTCAGCTTGCTGCTTATACGATCGCAGCCGAAAAATGCTTAGGAATTAAAATCTCAAAAACCCAGATAATTGTATCAACTCCCGTACCAGAATATAGCGTTCAGGTATTTAGTTTCGGAGAAAAAGATATAGAAAAGGATAAAGAAAACTGGTGGCAAATAGTGCGAAAATACTACGACACTCACGAAGTAACAGGATGAGTCTCATCTAAGATGATCGAATCTAGAGAGATTCGGTTGTTACAGAGCAAACCATGCGCGTTGCGCTTTTCTGTGCCAGAATGTCCGGGCCACAAGGGGTCTCATGGAATTTAGTTATTCGTTCAATGAAAAAGTTCGCGAATACCTAAATCCCAAGACCGGAAAGATAGCTTCCGGCGGTAACTTTGCCGCCTTCAATGAAAACTGGAAAGCTTCTAGCGACACGACAAAAGTAATCGCCGAGAAAATCGCGGCGGGTACAGGCTTGTGTGCAGCGCAGTTGATCGAAGGGAAGCGTAAGAGCGGTGATACCGGGTTCATCAAAGCCGGTTTAGTCATCGTTGATATCGATAATCAAGCTGACGGCAAAGATGAAAACGGCGAAAAGATAAAGGATCTGCAGTTAACTGTTGAACAAGCTCTTGAATTAGATATATGTAAGAAGTATCTATCGTTCGCGTACTACTCTCCGAGCAACACACCGGATTGGCCTAGGTTCCGTCTCGTATTTGGACTCGAACGAGACATCGTACAGCCAGACTTCTACCAATGGTTTGTACGGCAAATCGCCGTACAGATTCCAGGCTCGGACAAGCGGGCGACCCAAACGGTCAACCTGTTCTACGGCGGAAGGGGACCTAAGGATCTGATCTGTGCGACCGACAAGTTCATACCCGCCTGGCAGATCGACGAGGGAGCCCGAGTCTTTTCCACGCTGCCGCAGGATGCTTCGCTGAAGCACGACGCTCATACCGCACTCGAGTGCCCGACGGCAGAAGACGGATGCCCGCTCGAGCCCTTGCTGAGCAAGTCCGTTCAGAACATGCTGAACGACGGCGACGTCGAGGACCGGAGCCTAGCGATGGCTACGGGTCTCAAGGAAATCATCGGCTGGGCGAACTGGTGCAACGGGCATAACATCCCACTCACCGAGTTTCCTCTTGACGTCGCGCACCGTCTGTTCTACGCTATCTACGAGTACGCCCCAGAACTAGACGGCAAGTTCAACCGCATCCTGAACTCGATCGCAGACGCGACGAGCCTTCGACCAGCAGCAGCCATTGTGGCGGAAGACGCCGAGGTGGCGTGCTGGAAAAAAATCAAATACGCAAACCGTTCTGTATTTGCAGAGCAGTGCCCCGACTCCGTTAAGGACCGGATCAAAGCCAAAAAAGCGCAACCAAAAAACTCTGTGCTTTCAATCGACGACTTCGATCTCACCAGCGAGGCGTCAACCAAAACAACATCAACATCCACAAAAACACCCGACGAAGAGCCCATGGCTACTGCCACGCCACAAACTCCCGCTCAGTTAATCAATCTCCAGAACAACGACCGTGCATTCAGCGAGAACGATATTGCTGAGGTTATCTCCAGCAACTACGGCGATCAGTTTCTGTACGACTCCTCCCTGGATGAGTTCTTTAGCTACGACGATGAGGAAGGCATCTGGTTCCTGAGCGACGAGCAGCACATCAAACGCCGCATTCTGAAAGCACTAGACACGTTTGTACAAACAGGTATTCTCCAACGGTACAACAGTGGAACCGTCAACAGCATATTTCTGCTGCTGAAAGCCCGCTTGCTTCGTTCCATCAAGGGCGGGCGTAAGTCCATATGGACTTCCAACAGAGGCAAAGTGGCGTTCCGAAACGGCGTCCTGGACGTGGAGACTCTGGACTTCGTCGATGGCTTCCAGCGCGATCTTTACTTCCGTAGCCGTCTCGGATTCGATTTCAGCGAGGATTCCAACTGCCCTAAGTTCCTGACCTGGCTCACCTGGGCGGTCGGTAAAGATAACGTCGTCATCATCCAAGCATTCTGCCGAGCCGTGCTCGTCGGGTATGCAACCGGAGAGCGTTTCCTCCACCTGATCGGTGCTGGGGGTTCGGGTAAATCCACGCTGCAGCAGGTCTTGATCGCTTTGGCTGGCTATACGGGCACGCATACGTCTGACCTTGAGACGATCGAAACCAATCGGTTCGAGGGGCATAGCCTGATCGGAAAACGGCTTCTGCTTCTGACTGACGAAGCTTCGTTCAGCCGCCGTCTGGACACCCTTAAAAAGCTGACGTCAGCAAGTGACACCCTGCGAGCCGAGCGTAAGTACGGAAAAGAGGTGATCAACTTCAAGCCTGAGCTCCTCGTTTCAATCGCGTCGAACGAGCACATCAGCAGCTCGGACATCAGCAGCGGTTTGGAGCGGCGGCGTCTGACGATCGTGATGAATAACGTCATCAACCCCTCCAAGCGCAAGAACTTGATCAGCGTTTACCCGGACCACATCGAGGGCGAGTTCGCTCCCGAACTGCCGAACATCGCCGCCTGGGCACTCAGCATGGGGCACGATCAGATGCGCGAAGTGCTGGCTAATCCGACTAAGTTCGCTCCCACGCTGAACACGACAAACATCGAAGCTCTGATCTTCAACAATCCGATCGTGGCTTGGCTGGCAGAGTGCACGATGTACGCGCCAAACTCCTATACCGTGCTTGGTGCTGGTGCCCTTAAACCGAACATCGACGAGCAGGAAAAGGGTCTGTACGTCAAAAACGCATTCACAGAAGTGTATGCGAGCTACTGTAACTTCGCCAAATGCAACGGTTTCAGGACGATCGCCAAGCCCCGCTTCGTGGACCGTCTGCGTGAGACAACAAACAATGTGTTGAAAGTGCCTGGCGTGCAGTCTAAATTCATTAATGGCAAAGCTGTCATTCAAGGGCTCGTAATCAAGCCCTATGATCCGACTACGGATCCGCGCAACCGGGGTGATAATCGACTGCCATCGCCGGTAGACTTTGCTGCAAACCCCAACGTCTGGGACAAGGCGTTCGCTGAACACGACCCCAAACCATCAAATGCCGATCAATAAAACTCTGATTGCTACGTGCGCCGGCTTCGGTCTGGCAATCGGTTCAATCGCCATGCAGCCCGGAACATTCCCCGTGTTCGGGGCTGCTGCCGGAGGCTCACTCGTCACCGCCAGTCTGATCAGCAGTAAAAAGGATAAGGAAAAGGAAGAGACCGAACGAGCAACCAAAGTTTCAAAGGCACTGAGCTACTGCTACGAAAATTTCAAAGGGCTTGTATCTCCGCAGCAGCTGGCTTTCCATGCTGAGCTCGAATTTCCTCAGGCTGAAAAACTGCTGGAGAGTCTGGTAACGACTCAGAACGGAGGCCAGCGTGTGGACACTCCGATGGGTGTTATCTATTCGTTCGATCATCCCGAGCAGATTTTGACCCAGTTAACGCTGAACGCGAAGGCGTGGGCGGACAACCAAGCGGACGAGGTCATTAGAGAAAACGCCATCCTGAAACAGCAGATCCAAATGATGAGCGGACAGATACAGACACTCACTGCCGCCACGCAAGCGCGTAATTTTGTGCCGCGAGCGACAGAGGTGGCCCGAGAATTATTTCAAAAAAATAATCAACGACCAGAAAACGTAGACGATCCTTGGAAAAACATGGTATAGTTAAGAAACGCGCGAAGAAAGCCCCGGTCGTCCCCGTAAAGGATTACTGGGGCTTTCTAATGGCTAGAAATTGATTGGATTAAGGGAGCGGCGGTGAACTATCTGGAGATCCCGGAGAGTTGACCAAGCCGCACCGGCCCCAGTAACCGCGTTGTGCTTGAGGATCTTCCCAGCGCCGGGATGCGGGATACCTCGTGTCCGCGTTGACCCAGCGGAAATTTCCGATCTTGCCCGCGTGGCTGCAGATGTAGATAAAAGGGAACTCAGACATACAAGTTGATCGGACTAGGAGGGTTGAGCTAAACGTCTGAGTGTTTCTCTATGAGCTGGAAAGCGTACTTATATCCAGCGTGGAAGCCTTCTCGATAGACGCGGATGTCGTCGCCGCGATAGTGATCAGGGATCATCGGCTCATCCGTAGGCTCCGGCAGGCGCTCGCTTACCGGCACTGGCTGCAGAGTTGAGCTATCTGGAGATCCCGGATGGTTGCCCCAGCGGGCAAGAACGGCGCGGGCAAAACAGTGCTGCTGCGTAGGCCAAGGGCCTTGATCTTGACCCGCAGACCAAGACCAGAGATCACTCAGTTCCTCATCCGTTGGCCCTTCCGATTCGGGCTCGGCTAGGGCGGCGCGTAATGCAGCAGCGCTTTGGCCAAACAGTCGATACTCGGCAAGGCTTAGATCATGCTTTTCCAGAGCTGTATGCAGTTCAGCGCACAGAGTGCGAAAGTCAGTCATGGTGATTAGAGATGTTGACTAAGAGGGCAGGGACTCAAGTGCTTGGCGGATGGTGTCGGCAGCCTCTTTCTTGAGGTAGCCCCTAGAAAAACTGAACTGCAACTCATTCAAGGCCTGCTCCTTCAAGCCCAGCGGCCTGGGGCGGCGATGCGCCTGCAGCTGCCTGCACGCTTCGCGAGATTCCTGTGCCACCCACAAGCAGCACTCCTTCAACTCCATGTCCGCACCCCATCGGGCGGCTTGCAGACATAGATGCTGCTCACGGTTCATATGCTTTACTTTTGCTTTGTACCATTCATCTGACCATTGCAGAACAAGGCCTTCGGAAGGCGGAGTAATCGGGTGTTCCTGGGTCATTGTTTAAACTCGTGATGTGTGTATCGAATTTAGTCAATCTATATAATTTAGAGGATTTCTAAGTTCTCGATGACCCGCCAGCCTTCGACAGCAGGATTGTCGGAAACGAGCACAGCTTTTACCGTAGTAGGCACGTAAGCAGACAAAATACGTCCAATATCATGCGCAATATACTTATGCTCCTTCTGAGTACCGTTGGCGCCGCGTAAGCCAACATAAAATATCCAGTCCCTCAGCGTGCCTTGCATATGGAGGCGCGTCGGGGTGCACATCGGCAGGATGTTCCTGGCGCATTCCCGAGCCACGCCGGACTCCAACAGCGTGTGGTACAGGTCTTCAATCTCCGAAAAGACCTCTTTAACGCGCCCTTTCAAGACTTCTTTGACGGTCTCGTCGCCGAACTCCAAACTGTTTTGCCGATCCTTAAAGTCTTGTGCCCGGAGTTCAAAGTCCCAACACATATCCCAAGCGTCGTCCAGAATCTTATCCGGATTGCAATAACGCTGAGATAGTTCTTGATAATGGAAAGCCCTATGGCGTATAATTTGCGCTGAGATTGCGCGGCTCGTTATAATTTCAAACGAAGCACAAACCTGTTCGAAGACACTCCAGTGCCCCTGATTAATACAAAAAGTCAGGAGCTTCTGAAACTCCGCTTTATCAGGGTTTTTGGTGCTGGCTCGGGCGTGTCTAGCAACAACCTTCTCAGGGCTGTCGGTAATCCAATCGAGCTTAGCGTTGTGCAAACGATTCACCGGCAGGCTGCTGGGTCGTAGGTACTATACCGATTGCGGACGCCACGCGCTCCACAATGCCTGGATTTTCCTTGATGACCTGGCCCGCCCAACGATCCCCGTACTGAGGGATCGCCGAAGGATTAATGTTGATCAGAGAACCTGCGAAGCGATTCATGTCCTAGGGAACGTTTGTTGATACCGGAGACGTGCGGTAACGTCGGAAGGAGTTAAGCCGGCCAGTCGAGGGGCATCCAAGCCTAAACGCTGGCCTGCCATCCGAATAGGGAAGTTAGTGTCCCTCATTTCCGCGAATCCTTTTTGAGCTTAGCTAACGCGAGCAGGTTATTCATCGTGTTACTACTTTGATACGGATATTCGTCTGAAAACGAGGGCGTGTTGAGCATGGTTTGCTTAGGTACAGAAGTAAGTTGTTGCATCATCATCCTATTTTTAGGGTTATTTTCGTTAAGCGACATCATGTACTCTGCCTGACTCATATCGTCCGGAGACTCAGGCAGCGGGATATTGCGCTGGTTATAACCTGCAGGTCCCACAAGAGCCGTGGATTTCTTGATATTACCTTCGCCGTACTCTACAGGACCTACAGGAGGACGACTGTAGATGCCGCGATCATGTGCGAACTGTGACGACACGCGGTTCATGTCGTCGAGTTGCGCCACGCGGCGAACGCCGGGCATAGGCGGCTGATTTAACATGCCGAACGTCGGCATCGCTAACCGAGGGGCAGCTTCAGGAGCTTTGCCTGCGTCGGAGCCGGGAACAATCGGCATTACTTGTTATCTCCGCGATTGGCGTGCTTTGACCTTATTCTAATGTTATCAGGGGAGTTGTTATGCGGGTTCCTGTCTTTATGGTCCACGTCCCGGCCGTCTCCCTTATGAACCCGACCCTGTTGTTCAAGGTGGCGACGCGCTTTATTACGCGCCGCTCGCCTCTTCTTTTGTTCTTCAGTACCGTGATATTCCTTATATTCTTTATCGTAGTCTCGGCTCATAGCGCTCACTAATCTAGGACCATTTTAGCCTAGTTTTAAGAGTCTTAAACAGCTCAGGGTAGTTGTTATATAGATCGTGGAGCAGCCCGTTAGCTAGGTCGTCAATAAACCGTTGGTACAGCCCCGTATACAGGCCGTCTGTACACTTATAAAACTCATAAAGCCAATCGAGAAAGTCAGCGCGATCTTGCTCGGCGTTTACGTCCCAGTTGGCGAGAAGGTCTTCGTACTTGCTGGGTTCGGCCACACGGTCTCAGAAGGGGCCTCCTATCCTAGTCGGTCAGGAGCCGGATCGAAATGCCTCGGATCGTCTGTTCTTCAAGCTCTTCGAGCAGATCTTCTCGATCAAACTCCTTCATTATCTGCTGTGTGATGTACCAATAAACGGAAACAATAAGCGTTTCTCGATACGCCTGAGCTAAAGCCATCTCCCTTGTTTGCAGGTCACCGAGAATATTGTTCTCCTCGTTGTCAAAAGAGAACGTCTGCGCCAAGACGCGCTCGTTAGCACAACGAGCAATATTGGACCAGTCGGCGGCGTTCATATTCTTTTAGTGTTATTTTGCAACTATAGCCCAGCCTGAGCCTTCGCCCTCCACCATCCAGCGCAAACCAAGATTATTCTTGGAATACAGTCGATACTTACCGTTTGTGCTGGGATATCCTCCATTAATTAGATCCATCTCACCGAATGGATCGTGCACCCAAAGCTTAGTGCCGTCTGCCGTCACGCCTACCACGACAAACCAATGTCCGCCGCCAGTAGGATTTGAAACAGGCCCTTTATGCAACACGCCGATAGGCACCGGTATACCCAGTCTCAGTTGAGACTCGACCTTAGCCCAGTTCCAGTTTTGTACAAACTTAGCGTCCACACCAAAGTGTTTCAGCGCTTTTAATTGTGCTGAGGCTTCTGTAGTATCGCCATACTTAAAAACCTCATTTATATACTCATTATCATCTTCTATAACGTCAGGATCTATACAGGCTAAAAGCATAGCGCAACTGCTACTAAAACAAGTTCGCAACGGATCCTTAGCGTTGTCTCGTTGGCTGAAATACGGAACAACCAATTTGATTTCACCGTCTAACTTCGGCGGTGTCTCCTGCGTCTCTGCGTCATTGATGATCTTGAAGTGCTCTGGCCAGAACCACCACTCGGCGTCCGGACGAGCCTGTAAAAACACCCGCTGGTGGCGCTCGCCGGGATACTGACAGATCTCAGTCCACTCCCACGCGCTGCCCTTCGGTACGTAAAGCTTCTCCTCAGCTGCCAGCTCCGAACTTTGAATCGGACGACGTTTCAGCCAGGTGTCTTCTTTGGCGTAGATTGAGCTGGCCAACTGAGGGTGTTTAGGCTTCAGCAAGAATAAAGCCTGTTCCGCTTTCCGGCGCCTTGTTAACCCTTCGACAACTTGAGTGCCGACTTTGTTCCAACGAAGAAACTCAGATGCGACAACTGAGCGATCTGCATTGGCGTTCAACAGCCGAAGCAGCGTGCTTGTTTGGAGGGCGTTTAGACCAACGTTGTAGCTAAACGAAACCAGAGCGTCAAACTCGTTCTGGTTAATCGCAACCTTGACTAAGTTTGAGACGCCGCGTTCGAACGCTGCCACGTCGGCACGCAGGAGATCCTCGGCTTCAGCCTTGGTGATCTCCATGCCGAGCTTAATATCCGGACCTGTCGTGCCGTACCCGATCGTGGGCACGCCGCCAATGTCGGAATACGCCTTAAGGCGCAGACCCTCAAACTCCTTGATTAGGTCCAGACCTTTTTGTGAGAGCTTCATGCTCTATCAAGCCACGGAAGCCTGCAGGCGATACTCGGTTTCGCTGCGACCCTTGCGGTACACGTACACGGTGGCGGTGTTGCTGGAGTTGACGCTGTATGTCACGCTGGCGCTGGCCCGACGACTGATCTTAGGGGCGTCGACTTCACCGGCCAGAGTGCCGTCGGCTTTGTAGATTGCGACGCCGGACACGCCGAAAGCTTCAGGATCCAGGGTGATGGTGGCGGTGCCGGTTGCGCCGTAGGTCAGCTCATACACGTCAGCCAGACCCAGACCGCCGTCAGCCGCAAAAGTGCGGTAGCTGTCCACGGTGACGTTAGAGCCGTCATCGGTGCGGAATTGACCGAAGCGGGTGATTCCGGCGGGCGCTGCGCCGAGTTCGCGGTTGAAAGTTGCTTCGGCCATTGCTGCGCAGGCGTACTTAGTAATCTTAGTCTAGTATATTTAACTTTTTCGCTAACACGACAAGCAGTTATGCGGGAGACTAAAACTTACAAAGCGCACAGTAAAAAAGCGTAAACTTCAGTGTACCGCACACCATAAGTATTACCGGCTTCTTTTATCACATTGCCGTCAACATCTTTCTCTTCGGGCCACTCACCGTAGGTGAACATTCCGTAGTCGGCAGCATCGAGTCCTTCAGACGCAAAAGCATCGGCAAGCTCCTGGGCGATGACTCCAAAATGCCAACGGGCTGCATCGTCACCTTTTTCTTCGACTGCATGATTCCACTTATAGGCTTTTAGAAGCCCTTTCACCTTTAGCGCTACCGCACGTTCTGAGTCGGTAATATCACGCACTTGCTGTTTTTCTCTGGCATCTGAAGTGTTGATTGTACCGTTGACAGCAAACACCTCGCTCCAGCGGTAGCCATTGTCTCCCAACTTTTTAACGTTATTGTCGCCCGGAATAAAATATGTAGGAGCGATGTAGTATTGATCACCGTTAGGATTGCTGATATTAATACGACGTGTATCGTCAAGATATACGACTAATCCTGCATTGACATCGTTGACGTTTGTGTACGCTCTAGCCTTTACCGTTCCAGCATTGGCCAGCCGAATACCCGCAATGTTTCCGGCGTAATGGTCTACAATTAGATGCGTTTGATCGTTTGTTACCGTTGAATGACTACCAGTAGCACCAGCAACAACGTTAATTCCGCTACCTGTTTTGTAAGTCTTAAGAGTGTCTACGCTAATTTGGCCTGTGATTGTTAGGTTTTGCTTAAAGGTGGTATTACCAGGGAATTGCGACCCTTTTTGGTAAAAGTTAAAGTATTCAATAGTTGAGTTTGCAATAGAAGTTGCGTTAGGAGACCCGATGGCAAGAACGCCAGCCGGTGGTGTGTAATTTAAATAACCTTCAATGTATGAAAGTGCTGGATCATAACCAATGCCGTAGTTGTCTTTGACGACATTGCCAATGCCACCTGCCATCAGCAGCGTGTCGTAGTTGCCTTCAAACCAGCAATCTCGGAGGACGTTGTTCTCGCCGTCCATCAAGACAGCACGTCCTTTATTGTTGTTCTCAAAGATACATTGATTGATAAACCATGCTTGCGTACCCCCAAGGTCCAAGGCTTCACAATCGTCACGAGATGCGGCTGTAGGGTTGCCAACACTGAAATGGCAGCCGTTGATCTTGAAAGATGTTCCTGTGCGGGTGGCTCCGCCGGTTGCTGTGTAGCTGATGCCCTTCTTTGAGACATACTGAATGTCGCATTCTCGAACACAGCACGACATGCAATCATCAAATCGGATTGCCTCGCCAGGCCCGATGTCTGTAGCTCCAGGGCGGACCATCCCGCCGATGCGGCACTTTTCAATGATTAGTCGATCAGTAGACTGCACCCACAGTGAAATTACGTTACCAAGAGTTGCATAGGTGTACGTTGCCGCCGGCTGATACAAGCCAATGCTGAGGTTTGAAATAGACGACCTGTTTTGACCTTTGTAGAGAACAACCTTCTTAGATGTACCAGTAAAGCTGGCAGCGTTGCCATAGATACCAGAGCCAGTAAGACCTGCACCAGTTGCTTGGCCGTCGATGACAAGAACCTTGCCAGTACCGCCTCCATACGCAGCGGAGGACGTGTCAAAGTTGACGGTATCGCTAACAAGGATACGGCCAACAATCTTTAGCGGTAATCCTGCATTGACCGCAGCCAAGGCAGCTTGCTGCAGCTTGGTGTGATTATCAGAATTAGGATCGGTTAAATCGCCAGGAATACCAAAATCTGCGGTATTGATATAGTCGGTTAATTTATCCTGAACAGTCCGCTCGACCGCACCAGCACCCGATTGAGTAACAAGTAAAGACTCGTTATCAACACCCGGTACAGCTTTAAAATTGCGGGCGACCATGACTAACTACCGTCGTACCTAAATTATACCCGACCAAAAAACCAGTCGCCGTAGACTAAAGCAAACCACGGCGCATAAAAATGAACCAGTACAGCATATTGAACGCAGTAATATACGAGTTGCTGATCGAACTGATAGAAATCTGGCCGAAGTTAAAACTAAACCAGTGGGTTCGTGCGGCACTAAATTGGTGCCGAGCGGACTGGGTCAAGTGGCGCACAGAACAGACACTGAAGGATGTGGACAGGCAGGCACAGGAAATTGTAAAAGAGTGGGAGGGGCAGGAAAAACCCAAGTACGAAATAATCGAACACAAACCCGATGGGTCGAGAGCTCAGGACTTGTTGGGCGGCACCATGGAAATCAAATCGACCTGGCGTAGGGACTGACCCAAACCCCTATCCTCGCCCCTGCGGGGCTGCGGTGCGCCAAAACACATAACTTCCATACCGCACCCTGCACACACCTAAATTTAACCTTCCGGTCCTAAACTATAAATAACCGCTCAATTAGTTATGACCGCTGTTTTAGCTTTTCTCGCCGCCCACTGGGTTGATATCGTTGCTCTCGGCGCCGCAGTGCACGCACTTGCACTGGTTATCGTAAACACGACTCCGACACCTGCAGATGATCGTATTTACGCCAAGTTCTACAAGGTCATTGAAGTCCTAGCCGGCATCGTAACCAAGATCGCTAAGAAGTGATCTCAGGAAGGTCGGCTAGATTCCTCTATCTCGCTGACCTTCTGTACAAATCCCTCCCTTAAAGTGCGCAACTCGGACATCACGAGTGCGTCTAACTTATTTTCAAATCTGCACAGCGCCTTGTCGACCTTGTCGAACGCTGTGTTCATATCATTTTTTGTTGCAAACTCTTCCGCCAATCGAATTTCGATGCGGTCCACGCGGTCGTTAACGTCTGAAAATCTCTTCCAAGTTAAGCCCGCGCCACTAAGCAACGTAGAGACGAGTAACGTCAATAGCCATTCGGGCATTGTTCATTAGAGCCTCCAATTCTATTTTATAAGTTTTTAGGCAGCTTCGTTTTCCTCGTGTGGCGGCAATAGCGGCACGGAACACAATTCTTCGTAGTGCTTAGCCGAGTCAGACTCATTGTGATCCCGATTAACCCACTCTAAAATCTTTAGTTCGCGTTCATGCCTCCAAAATAACTGTGTTCTATACCATTCACACCATTCAATATTAGACTTCTTCAGGTTACAGCAACCGCATGATGGTATAAGATTTGCCCTAGTAGTTGTTCCTCCTCTCGATTTAGGCACAACATGATCTAATGTTTGAGGATCCTTTCTCCCGCAATATGCGCACTCGTGTTGCCACGCGGCGAAGATGTCTTTTCTAAATCTCTTACGTGCTGTAGATCTTGTTAAGCACTGTAGCTCAAAAAGCAAATCATATTCCGTCACACTGAAGGTGCGGACTAGCTACATTCTAGCGAATTAACACACAACCTGTGTTAACCGATGCTAAAGAACTCAGCTAACTAAGGGAATCGGGGGCTGAATCTCAATTTCGAGCTCAGACGTACTGATAGCGCGGCCGACACGGACCGACGCACCGTACTGATTTAGGCCCGAAGCACTGATAATTCCGGACCCGGTCGAATACGGCGTGATCTGTCCCTTGTACTTGGAAAGGAAGTAGTCGGTGCCGGGTACCAGCTGTGTGCCGTCGGTGATGTTGGCGCCGGTCACAACCACAACGCCGTCCAGATTGACTTCGACCTGCGAACCCGCCGTGACGGTCTGAGCTGCTGCGCCGATGGGGTAATAGAACGCAGTCGCCACGCCGCTCAGCGCGGTGGCTTTAACTGCCAGACTGTTACCACTGGTGTAGACGATGTCGCCTTGGGTTAAGTTTTCGCCGGCAAACAAGACGTAAGGCGACGTATAACTCGAAGTCGTGCCGCCGCCGTTGACGAGCCAAACCTGGCTACCGTTTGAGGTGTAGCTAGTGTAGCTGCGGTTAAAAATATTGCGGGACGTCACGGCACTAGGTGTTTCTTAAATTATAGACTCAGACAAAACGAGAAGAGCAAACAAGATCGCTAAGTTACAAAAACAACCCGTACCAAAGTGCTAAACAAACAGCACCTAGAATCGTGGTCACAAAATCCATAAATTCAGGCGTACCGCGCCCCGATAAATCCCAGAACTCTTTAAATGCCGCAACTAAAACAACGACCAAAAAAGCAACAGGATGCCCTAGCGGATAAAACATAGCGAAAACGCTGAGTCCTGCCGCGAAATGGTAAACTTTGTCCTTAGCAATCACGCGGGTGTATCGCCGTACCGAATAATCGTATAGCGAGTTGATGCTGCTGTGTTTGAGAAAGTCTGAAGAACGCCGCTGTTATTGGCAAAAATGCCGCTGTAGGTGCACAAAATACCACTTGTATAAAGAACAGCGTACTCTGTAATGACAGCGGTAGAGCCGTTCTGTACTAAATGAACCTCGCTGGTTTGAATCTCGCGTCCACGCTTGGCTTTGATGTGGTACCGAGCGGAATCAAGAAGACCGCTGGCAAAAACATCAAGCGTCGTCCCTGCCGTTGTCGTTGTCGTGACGGGGGTTAGACGATTTGTTTGAAAGTAAGGATAACCCGTGTAACGAGCATCCAAACCACTGACTGTAATTAGCTTGTTTTTATCCGAATCCGCCGCTTCGTAGCGATCAACGACAGGCAGCTGGATGTAACCGCTGGGAGAAGGACCAATGTCCGAAAAAGCCGAGATTTTACGGTTGGTCACAACTTAAGCGTCTTCTAAAAGTATTTTAGAGCCGTCTTCGGCTACTAAGTATTCTATCAGAGGTGATTGATCTTCCGTAAGTAAAGCTGTATTTGTGCTGCTTGTTAAAATACCGTCCTCAATCTCAATTTTGATCGTTCCTGCACCTAACGCAACACCAACTTGAGTTACATAAAACGGATCAAAAAACTCTATATAACCAGATGCAACATTATTAAAATCGGTCGTAAGAATACCTGACCCGTGAATCGATAAATATGCTGGTTTGCCCAGAGTCAGTCCCGCCGTACTAACAGCGGCGTAATCCGTCAGAACAATTCGGACGCGCGACCCAGCTTCAGTCACGCCATCCGAAATGCCGACCACGCGGGACCGATCGGCCGAAAAAGGATCAGCAGGAATAGCGTAGCCGCTGCTGTTAATTGCAACAGCTACGCCATTACCGATGTATTCGCCAGCAGTAACAACACTAAAAGCCATACTGCGGCAAGAGAACTAACTCAATTCTAACCTTTTCCCTGTCCGCGACTTTTTTTGCGGCCATGAGAAGGCTTACTGTGCAGGCCGTCAAACTTAAGAAGTAATAAAATGAACAGCCTCAAAAATCATAATTTCGTAACAACCTGTAGACAGAAGTTTTGCTTATATTTAATTTTTTACTTATTTCTGCTTTAGAAACACCTGAATTTGCAAGATCTTTCACCGAATTTTTAATCTCGTTTGAGATTGAACAACGTCTATTGTTGGGCTGCTCTTTGTTAAGAAGCCAGATACAGTTAGAAGGAGAGTAGTTTCCGTTAACATCTTTTCGTTCGATAGTCATATTGGCTGGTCTCGGCCCCATCACTTCACAAAACTCTTCGAAAGAGCGAAAACAATTTTTAACTCCTCTACCTCCATAATCTTTATAGTCTTTACTGTTTATATTAGCACATCTATAGTTTATAGATGCCCATAATTTATAAAGTGGGTGCTTTGAATACCCATGTTTAGTCGCTTTTTCTTTTTGTAAGCAACCGCAACTTAACGTTTTTCCAGAACTCAAGCTCATTCCGTAGGTGGTGAAGATATTTCCACAAGAACAAGAAACGACCCAGCGAGCTATCTGATGTTTAGTGCTAGGGCTGTAACCTAGCACTGTCAGTCGCCCGTACGTTTTTCCCGTTTTGTCTACGACAGATCCATACAGTTTAGGCTCAGCCTTTCCCTTGTCCACGGAGGCGCTTTCGGCGAGGGTTCATTTTACTCCGCACAGACTGCCCTTGTCGGGTCTTTTTAGGCTTCGACTCGATGAGTTGAGTGTTCTTAGGCTTGGCCATTAGGGTGTGACGCGAACGGGACGGAACACGGTCGGCGCAGCGGTGTTGCTGTAGGCAACGATCTCGACGAAATCGCCGACAACGGAACCGCTGAACGTCGCTAGCGTACCCGAACTGAACACAACCGAGTGTTGCGATAGATACGCATCAGACGGTGTGTGCACAACAGTGAGATCAGAGCTCTGGACTTCGCCGCCACGGTTGACATTAACCGTAATGGTCTTGGTTCCGGATGCCTGGACCGGATAGCGGTCGATCAGCGTACCGACAGTCGACGCAGTCGTGACCGGCAGACCTTCAGTATTTCCCCAAATAACTGGCCTATAGGTCGTATAAGCAGTAGAGGTTGGATAAGCAACAATTTGAACGTTACCGCCAGAAACCTGACCGCTAAATGTCGCAAGTGCCCCACTCGAATAGACAACCGAGTGCTCTGAACTAAAGCCGCTGACCGCTGTGTGGACAACGGTAACATCGGAGTTCTGGACATCGCCGCCACGCGCAACGTTAACGGAGTAAGTCTTAGTGCCCGAGAAGCTGACCGGATAAGAATCGAGGACCTTACCGGTAAATGCTGTCGAATAAGACGAACTTACAGTAGTGCCGTTCCAAACGATCGGCCTGAATACCGTGCGATCGATCGAATTGCTATATCCGACCAGCTCAACGAAGCCGTCAACAAGCTGACCGCTGAACGCAGCCAGAATGCCGCTGCTAAAGACGACAGAATGCTGCGATACATACGCATCATTTGCGTCATGAATAAGGGTGATGTCGGAATTTTGTATCTCGTTGCCCCGCTGAACGGCAATCGAGTACGTTTTGGGACCGACGTAAGACGTCGAATAGCTGTCCAGAACGACCAAATCGGTGGTGCGGGTCGTTTTAGTTGGAGTCGGGGGATCAAGCAGCGAAGTCCAGTTGCTGCCGTCCCAGATTTTAATGACGCTTGTGGTCTGGTCGTACCAAACCTCGCCTTCAACCACAGCGGTCGGAGGTGTCTCGCGATAGGCAACACTGCGGCGAGCATCGGGCTCGTACCATCCGCTCGAAACAGCGTCGTAAACGAGCAGGTTACCCAGATCGCGGTTGAACCAGAGCAGGCCGTCCCGAGGAGGCGCATTGTCGCCAACGCCAGACGGTGGTGTTTCTGAGGTGTAGGCAAGGGCCTCCGCGTTGAGCTGGTACCAGCCCGGATTTGCGGCGCCAGAAACGTAGACGAATGTACGGCCCTCGTTCTCGTCGAACCAAATAGTTCCCTGATAAGCGCCCGAAGGGGCTACGCCACTGACAATCGCACCGGGAATACGCTGTGCGTCTGCATTAATAGTTGTATAAGTACCGCTAGGTGCGAAGTAAATTCCAGATCCAGCAGCAAGCCCGGAAGCACCGACACCTCCGCCTTGAATACCGCTAATCGTCGCGTTCAGATCTTCGAGAGCTCGAACGATGCCGTTCCAAGAAGCCTCGTAGCCGTAAGGACACCGTGTGTAAGAAGTAGTGCCCACGCCGCTGACCGTTTGGATTAGTTGTTCAAGGACTTCGACCGCACCTTGGAACCCTTCCTCATGTAATGCCCTCGGAAAGGCTCCGTGTACTGGACAAGGCGGGCTGTTTACTTCGTCGGGCATTAGTTACAACAACCCCTCCTAATTTAGTATTCTATCGGATCTCTGCTTCCTTAGCCTTCCGATATCGAGCACTAACGCGTTTAACAACATTTATTGAGACACCTAAAAGAGCTGCGATTTTCGGGCAGCTTAATCCCTGTTCCAGCTGATACTCGATCTCTTTTGTTCTCCAGGTGTTACGTTCGAGCATGTCCGCCCGTTTCTTAACAGCCAACAACTCAGGTTCTTTTGACTCTTTTAAAAGAATTTGGTGCACTCGCTGTTTCGAGATTCCGAACTGATCCGCAATCTGCTGGAGCGAGAATCCTTCCTGTATATACAGAGTGTAGATCCGCTCAAAACGCTCTTTGCGAGCTTCCTTGCTGGCGTATTGACCCCAATAGGTCTGGACGTCTTCTTTGGATTTGATTTGCATGAGGGATTAAAAGCCCGCTACAGACTAGGCCCCCTTAGAGCAAACTGTCAACCCTTAGAGCTGCCCAGAGCAAGCCTTCCGTAACGTCCGCTGCTCATGGCGAAAACCCTCTTCAGCTAGCATCCAGGCAGGCACCCCGATCTCAGAGCTCTTTTGCCGACACAGTTGCCAAAAAGCGGTATCAGGTGATTCCAGGATCTTATTCCGGGCAGAAAGCGTAGAATCCATGATCGGAATTAAGTTGCACCAAGTATAGGACCCTTCAAACAGCGATTGTCAACCCTTCAAACTGTCGTATTACCACGGTGCTTCTGCAAAAACAAGTCAGAATAAAACCCTTTCGAGCTTTGTCCGCTTAACGTGAATTGCACTCACACTGGGTTAGTTACGTATTTAAATAAGTAAGTGGTACTTTATAATAATTAGGGCACTCCTTAAAGTGCGTTTTAATGCGTGCCTTTAAAAGCACACCTTAAATGCGCTTAGCTAAAGTCGACAACGCCTAGCAAAACCCGTTAAGTCAGTCTTTAATAGAAAATCCTTTTTAAAGAGTGCTCTGAACTAACTAGCCAAACCAGAGCACTCTGTGCACTAGAGACCCGTTATGCGCCTGTCTCACTCATCTTACTTAAGACTTGAGACACTCCGATCGGGAAGAAAATCTGCTGCAAGGAGACCCATACGTACCGTGCGCTACACTGAGCATGTTGAGGCACCATGACTCATGTGTAACTCGGTACTACTACTCATGTTCGGTCTGCTGGACGCCGAACCCCTACAGCTTCCGGACGATCCACCTGAGAGCACTGAACAACTCGACTACCTTCGTATCGATCGCCACGCTGAGGTTGTCGTCGCGTCCTGTCAGTGCCGCCGGACGCCCCCGGTAGCTCTACTAGCTAAGGACTTCGAGCGTCGTTGCCGTCTGGCAAGCTCGTTTGCCTGTCCGATCTGCACGGCCGAGCTGAAGAACGCTGCGACCAGTTCAGCTTCGGATCGCTTCCAAGCCTGGATGCTCCAACATAAGTACGTCATAAATCCGGCAGAACACTTGTACGCTTCCGTGCTGCCAAAACGTCTTGTCGACTCGACCGACGGCACCCTGATGCGCCCACGCCGCTTTATCTTCGCCAGATTTTTCGGCGTCGATCTTGAAACGAAGGACAAAGTCCTTATGAAATGTGGCGACGCGAACTGTTTGAACCCTCATCACATGCACCTCGCGACCAGTCCTGCTAAAAAGGTAAGCTCCGACATGCACCTAGACGTTCTGCGATGGGCCAAACGCAAAATGACGAACAGAGCAATTCAGGAACTTATCGAGATGACTCACGGCCAAAATATTTCAGTGAGGACTATCTCCGCACTAAGAAACAAACCACTTCAATCCGAGTTCATCGCGATCTAATTGAGGTGTTAAGATCCGATCAGCCGTTATCTGCTGCAGAAATAGCCGAAGCCCTGGGGATGTCCAAAGTGGCAGCTCTTAGTCAGCTCAAACGATTGATGAATTTGAAATTAGTTTGTCAGATCAAGTTTGAGCATCACGTTTATTACTGCACAAACGGCATTTTTACTGATCTCATAGATACCTCACTCTTAGAATGAGTTTTTCTGACACCCCGCAGAAGCCTTTACTCTGGCGTTCTGAGCATATCGTTGAAAATCTGCCCAGTTGGATTTATACGGACAACGAAGAGCCTCGGACTGAAGCAGAATGCAAAGCCAAAATAAGCTCTTTAGAGTACACAATCAAGGACATTGACCTTCAAATTGAGATCCGGGAGCTAGAACTTAAAACGGGCAGCTCTCGCCACGGCAGCGCTTTCGATCACGATAAGTGGAAAACACAAGCGCTTCGGGCTAAACAAACACATATGTATCTTTTAAACGCGTATACGTATTGGTTGCTTAGTAACAAACGTCAAGAAACTTTAAACATGTCTAAACTTGACTCAGTTATCAAACTCTTAATCGAAGAGCCTAAAGACTTTATAGCTCAACTAGAAAAGCTTCTGTAAAATAAAACCAGTAGTAACGACAAGAAGGGTTCGTTTCTGCTACCGTCGGGGGTAGCGCTCGTTTTCACCCTTTCCGAGCGCTGGAAAGTGAAGGTCTTTGCCGGGCGCCTGGTGAAGACCCAGCCCCCTTCTACTTATGTCACAAAATCAAATCGTCATTTCCGACCTCAACAAAATTCTGCGTAGTATCGACACTTCACTTCAAGTCATTGCCAACACCAAATCGGGCTCGGTAACCACGGCGTTTATTAACAAGCGTGCCCTGGCCGAGCGTCTAGGTGTGCCCTCGATAAAAATCGACAAGTTGATTTACCAGGGAATTATCTCAGGTGGGAAATCCGGACTGGTTGAGGGGAGACATTACTGTAAGCTAGATCCAGACGAAAGTAATCCGAGTAACTATCTTTACGATAGCGCTAGAGTGCTAGCGGATGCTTGGAACAATTTTACGGGGTATACCGATGCCTGACCTCAGTCAAGTCGCACAGCGTCTCAAATTCAACCTTTTCTCTGGCTCAGAAACAAAAAAGCGTATGGCGGCTAACGTCGCCCGCATGATTATTGGAGACATTATCACTCTCCACGACGAGTTTAAAACTTACAAGGGAGAGGGCGCCCTCTTCTTTAACACAAGTAACGCCGAAGCATCTCAGTTCCTGACGGTTAAGGACATCCAGACCGATATGGCTCTGGCCGAAGAGATGATGAACAAAGAGCTGGCGACGTTTTTTAAAAAGCTGATTAAGGTTATCGAAAAGGAAAAAGACGATCCTATCGTCGTGATGCTTGACATAAATGGAATGAGTATCCACATCTTGGATAAAAACAAGATTGATCAGGTTCTAGAAGAACAAGTCGCAAGTGCCGATTAACGCCGTAGATTTTGTCTCGCCGGTAAACGTAGTAGCCGCCGTAACCGCTTTTTTTGACGGGGAGATAGATCTAGACCCTGCCAGTAGTCATAACGCGAATACACTTGTACGAGCTAATAGATACTTTTGTCCTGAAAATCAAGGACTTAAACAAATTTGGAAAGCTAAATCTGTTTATTTGTATCCGCCACGAGATATTCTCACCGGGGCTGAACAACCGCCAGATAGAGCCCTGTGGACAAAGAAAAAAAGATTCGTTAAGTCTGCACAGAGGGTCTGGATGGAGGAAATGCTGCGAAAATATACACTAGGTGAGTTCGAAGAGGGGTTATTATTCCTGACCTCCACGGATGTCGCTTTGTTGGCCGCCCAAAAAATAGGGCTTGATTTGCCTATCTGCGTACTAAAAGAACATCCAAAACTAAGAAACGATGACAAAGAATTCAGTAAAGTCAATACCAATAAGATATACGGATTTATTTACTATTTTCCGTCTCCTTATAAAGCGGATAGAAAAATTCTTGAATTCAGTGCGTTGTTTAGTACTCTCGGGCGTGTGTATATTTAATCGGTTGACGAGTGTCGTAAGAGTTATCTGGGCCAAACTTATCGTTTTCGCCAAAACCTAGACCAACAGGAACACCGCGCATTTTTTTACGCAGATACTCCCTCGATAACCGTTGTCCCCTCTCTTGCGGACTTTCGCTCCACACGGTTCCGGCCATGCGAATATCAGCACGCTGTCGGTACCGGTAGTCGTGCTTAGCGAAAGGAGCCTCCGCGTGGAAAGCTACCTTTCGCTCATGTTTTCCTATTGGAATTTGATCAGACATTCCAAGTCGTTAAACGCTTAACTTGATCTTCATTGATGTTGCCTTGGGCAAGCCCCATAGCCCGAGGATCATACTGAAGATTAAATGCGGGGTCTTTGGCGATAGCAGCAAAACGAGGTTGAATCTCGTCTAGCCCACGTTTCACGTATTGGTCATATAAGTTAGCGCTCTTGACTAACGTGTCCTCAAAACGTTGATGAGCAGGGCTACCTAAAACAGGGTAGTCGCCTTGATTTAATTGAGTTTGGAACCGTTCTTGTTCGCCGGTCATAAAGGGACCGAATTGTTCTTGAATACGACCATAGTAATCAGCAGGCTCGTTTCCTTCTCCTAAAAATCCGAGCATCTTACCTTGAGTCGCGCCTGCCATGC
>Ga0129333_10000915_pt1 | contig 26008 bp, 22 predicted proteins | sample CPB6_08_DNA_FD_94474 | JGI IMG/M metagenome (GOLD analysis project Ga0129333, IMG submission 94474) | Freshwater to marine salinity gradient microbial communities from Chesapeake Bay, USA - CPBay_Sum_0.6_0.8_DNA | ecosystem: Environmental > Aquatic > Marine > Coastal | place: USA: Chesapeake...
GATTCAGGCTTCACTCTCGCGAAGTCATCTTGGCGTGTCGCATCACCCTTGAACTGGCCTTTGGCGCGGGCCCACTTATCAAAAAACTCAGTCATGTCAGTGACCAGATCTTTGATGATCGGGAGGTTGGCCAGGGGTGCGATCTCCAACTCGGCAGATTCGTCGATGACTTTGCTCACGTGGGTGCGACAGGTCCAGCGGGCCTGTCCATTGACCCGCATCGCACACGACCCACACATCCCCACTCGGCAAGCAAACCGATAGCTCAATGTTGGGTCGAGCGATCGCTGGATGTAAGTCACAACATCCAGAATCGTTTGACTCGCGGCCCTGGGCACCTCGTAGCGTTGAAATCCGCCGGCTGCGGTACCGCGCCAGATGCGCACAGAAATCAGCGATGGATTATTCGACGACATCTCGGTGGACATATTCGTGATGGTGGGTATTCACATGCGAGATTCGCCACTCGACCGGCTGCCGATTAAACGTCAATGCAATCCTACGAATCTCCAATACGGGATCGCCTACCTTCAGGCCGAGCAGCTTTCCTGTAGCGGCATTGACGCTTGCTGCGCGCACACGCTCATCGATGCGAAGAATATTGACTGAAAACGCATCCAAATACAGCCGGTACAGCGTATTTGGCCGATTGCGAACCAACTCTTCCGTCATGCCCTTAAAACGTGAGGCTGCCAGGGTGATGGTGTCCACAATCACTGGCCGGCCCTGCATGGAGAGCAGATTTTTGATTCTGATGATGTCGCTTTGCAGCGGAATTGCGAGCTTTTCTGCGGCGTTTCGGTCTGCCTTTCCAAAGCCAAATTGAAGCAACGAGATCTCAGGATAGCTGCGGGGACCATCGTGAGGGCTGATGTTGAAGAATTGAAAAAACTGGCGGGGCCGGCTGTGACTGGCGACAAAAGTGCCCAGGCCCTGCCGGCGGACCAGAAGATGATCTGCCACCAAGGCATCAATGGCTTTACGCAGAGTGCCCACCGAAACACCAAAACGATCGCAGAGCCGCTTCTCCGAGGGAATGGCCTCATCCGGCCGCCACTCCCCCTGCTCGAGTGCGGCCAGTATCTGACGTTGCACCGATTGGTAGAGGGGGCCTTCGGCCCCGAGCGCGTCCCACCCGTTCATGGCCCCATCGTAGCGAAACCGCCCCAGAGATACAACTCATATAGTTGACTGGAGGGTCCGGTATCCGTAGCATGAGCCTTCAAGAGTCTCTTGGGCGCGGAGCAGGTGATGGCATCAGTCGTGATTACCGAATTTATGGACGCGCCAGCGGTTGCGGCCCTGTCCACCCAGCTCGCTGTCACCTATGAACCCGGCCTCGTCGACCAGCCGGAGCGGCTGCGGGCCCTGCTGGCCGAGGCGGACGCCATCATTGTGCGCAATCGCACCCAGGTCGACCGCGAACTGCTGGCATCAGCGCCCCGGCTAAGAGCCGTCGGACGACTCGGTGTCGGACTGGACAATATTGACGTGCCGGCTTGTGCGGAGCGGAGCATCATGGTCATTCCTGCGACCGGCGCCAATGCACAGGCCGTGGCTGAATACGTGCTGGCCACCACCCTCATGCTGGTTCGTGGTGCTTACCAAACCACCGCCGCAGTCGCCAACGGCCAGTGGCCCAGGGCAGCGTTCTCCAATGGCCATGAACTGCACGGAAAAGTCATGGGGCTCGTTGGCTTTGGCACGATTGGACGACGGGTCAGTGATCTGGTGAAGCCCTTTGGTATGCAGATCATGGCATTTGATCCTGCACTGCCTGCCGAACACGAGGCCTACCGGCTGCATCAGGTCAGCTGCTGCCCGGAACTCGAGCAACTGCTGCGTAAGGCCGATGTCGTCAGCCTGCATGTGCCCCTGACGCCATCAACACGGCATTTATTCAACGCAAAACGGCTGGCACAGATGAAGCCCAGCGCTGTATTAATCAATACTGCACGTGGCGGCATTATTGACGAGCGCGCCTTAATCCAAGCACTGCGCGAGGAGCGGCTCGCAGGCGCAGCGCTCGATGTCTTTGATCACGAGCCCCCACTGGCAGGTCAGCTGCCTGCCGATCACCCTCGACTGATTCTGACGCCCCATATTGCCGGACTGACGCAGGAATCCAATACACGCGTCTCCACGATGATTGCCGAACGAATTACCGCCTTCTTCATCAACGCCACCCCGCCCGCATGAGACTTTCCATCGAAGAAGTCCGCAGCCTCTGCGCAAACGCATTCAGAGCCCACGGGGTGGCCCCCCATCAGGCCGAGCCCACTATTGATGCCTTGCTGCTTGCCGAGTCTCAAGGACTTCTCTCTCATGGGCTCTCCCGTGTGCCGATGTATCTCGCCCATGTGCGGCACGACCGTGTGGATGCGACAGCATCACCCAAAATCAGAAAACGCTCTCCATCGGCCGTGCTCGTCGACGCTGGCAACGGTTTTGCTTTTCCTGCCTGTGCGACCGCAATCACTGCGGCAATCGAACAAGCCGGCCAGACTGGAATTTCGATTGCTGCAGTCACCAATAGCCATCACTTTGGAGTTGCGGGCAATCATCTGTTAAAAATCGCAGAGGCAGGAATGGTCGGCTGGGCCATGGGAAACTCGCCTGCCGCCATGCCCGCCTGGGGCGGAAAACGTGCAATTTTCGGCACCAATCCGATCGCTGCGATTTTCCCTCGCCGTCAGGCGGATCCTTTGCTGATTGACTTGTCGTTATCCGAAGTCGCACGCGGCAAGATCATGGTTGCTGCAAAAGCCGGTAACCCCATCCCGCAGGGCTGGGCTCTCGACGCTGCGGGCAATCCCACCACCGATGCGAAAGCTGCGCTGACGGGCATGATGCTGCCGATGGGGGGTGTGAAAGGAGCAATGCTGGCACTGATGGTGGAGTTGATGGTGACCACACTCACCGGTGCCCACTTTGGTGCCGAAGCGGATTCTTTTTTCGTCGACGATGGAAACCGGCCCCAACTCGGCCAAGTCTTCCTCGCGATCGACCCGCAGGCGCTCGCAGGCGATGAGACGTATCACGCTCGATTTGCCGATTTGGCCACCGCAATGCTGTCTGATCCTGAGGTCCGGCTGCCCGGCCCACGACGATTCGACCTCGCTCGGCAGGCTGTCCGAGACGGCCTGGAATGCTCAGAAGATTGGATTGCACACATTCGCGCGCTCGGCGAAGGCTCAGGCCAGTCGTCATGAATCCCGAGCATTGGCTGCCCGATATCTGCGAACTGGCAACGCAGGCCTCCCAGCTTGCATTGCAACGGTTTCGTGAAGGATCGCGCTACATCGAAAAGGGCCCCGGCGACTGGGCCAGTGAGGCCGATCTTGAAATTGAACAGTTCATCCGCAGAGGACTGCATCACATTGCGCCCGGCACTCTGGTGCACGGCGAGGAGACTGGGCGGGTGGGAGCGAGCGCCAGCCGATTCATCTGGCACGTGGATCCCATTGATGGTAGTGCGAATTTTTTACGTGGGATACCGCACTTCGCGACCGTGCTCTCGTTATCAGAGATTGATGAGGCGGGGGAAGAGCGAATTCTGATGGGGGTGACCTCCGACCCCTGCCGCGAGGAATTATTTGTGGCCTCAGTCGCTCGGGCCACCGCGCTCAATGGCGTTGATGTTCGCGTTTCAAATGTTTCTGAGGGACTACAAGCCTTGCTCGCAGTCGTCACGCCAAAGCCCAACAGTGGGTACTTAGATCATTTTGAAACCTGGTTCTCTCGCCAACTGCGGTCCTTCGGAGGAGTGCGGCGCAGCGGTGCAATGGCCCTTGATCTTGCCTGGGTCGCCTGTGGAAGGCTTGATGCTTTCGGGGGTATTGACCTTGCGCCTTGGGATATTCGCGCTGGCCTGCTGCAGGTGATGCAATCTGGCGGCGTCGTTCAATCGAACACCCCGATTAGGTCATTCCCTAATGGGCCACCAACGCCGATGTGTTTAGTGGCAAATTCCGATTCACTCATCAAGCTTTTAATAGGAGACAACAATGGCCAGTCAAACTAAACGGCATACGAACCGACTTCTACTCGCAGCCCTCATGGGATGCGTGACCTTGGGCCTGACCGCCTACACGGCTCCTGCAAACGCACAGGCTTTTCCCAATAAGCCCGTAAAACTCATTGTTCCATTTGTCGCAGGCGGCGCTACTGACATCGTGGCCCGGCTCGTTGCCCAAAAATTATCAGCCACCTGGGGCCAGCCGGTTGTGGTTGAAAACCGTGGTGGTGCAGGCGGAAATATTGGGGCCGATGCGGTCGCGAAATCTCCTTCCGATGGCTACACGATTCTGGTGACCTCCGGAAGTATCGTGACGGTGAATCCCCATATGTACGCCAAGATGCCCTTTGATGCGAAAAAAGATCTCGCACCGATTACGAATCTTGCCAGCGGCCCCCAGGTCCTTGTAGTCCATCCGGCTGTGCCTGCGAAAAATGTCAAAGAGTTGGTCGCACTTGCAAAGAGCAAGCCCGGTCAATTGAATTTCGGCTCTGCTGGAATCGGCAGTCAGGTGCATATGGCAGGAGAAGCATTTGTCTATGCGGCCGGCATCGAAGCCCAACACATTCCTTATAAAGGTGAGGCCGTCGCGTTTACTGACCTCGCGGGCGGCCAGGTGCAATTCATGGTGGGCAATATCGCTGGTGCGACGGGCCATATTCAGTCGGGCCGAATTCGTGCGCTGGGTGTCACCAGCGCAAAACGCTCGCCACAGCTGCCCGATGTTCCCACCGTCGCGGAGGCAGGCCTTTCCGGCTTTGAAAATACAGGATGGTTCGGATTCATGGCGCCTGCGGGCACCCCCAAACCCATTATTGACAAGATCCATGCGGACACGGTGAAAGTCTTGGCTGACCAAGAAGTCAAAGATCGTCTCACTCAGCTGGGCATGGCGCCCGTGGGGAACTCGCCGGCAGAATTCGCCAAGGAAATCGCGGTGGAATATGAGCGCTGGGGCAAGGTGGTATCGGCTCGAAAACTAACGGCCAATTAGTCGACTGCCCGGCAGTGGGTGTGGTGACCGACTACACCCGCCCACGCCAGGGCACGAGCCGCCGCTCCAGCCACCGCATCATCAAGTCGAACACATAAGCAACGACGCCGATCACGATGATGCCCATGATCACGATATCGGTTCTCAAAAAGTTGGAAGCATTGAGCACCATCTGCCCGAGTCCCACATTGGCTGCCACCATCTCAGCTGCGACAAGCGTCGTCCAGCCGAATCCGATCGCTATCCGCATGCCTACCAAGATTTCAGGAAGGGCAGCTGGCAGGATCACGTAACGCACGACTTGCTGATAATTTGCACCCATTGAGTAGGCCGCGTGAATCTGCTCTGAGGTCGCGCTTCGAATGCCAGAGCGGGCCGCCATGGCAAGAGGCGCAAAACAGGCCAGATAAATCAGCAGCACTTTCGGAAGCTCATCGATACCAAACCAAATGATGATCAGGGGCAGATAGGCCAGCGGCGGCAACGGCCGATAAAACTCAATCGGCGGATCAAAAATACCGCGCGCAACACGGCTCATGCCCATCGCGATTCCGACAGGAACGGCGGTCAAGACTGCCGCCGCGAATGCTGCTCCCACCCGAAATAGGCTCATCAAAAAATGATCGATGAGGGGCTTGTCGTTGGCGATCCCGGTGGCGTATTCCCAGAACTGCTGAATGACCGCCTGAGGCGGCGGCAAAAATAGGGGCTTGATCCAGCCCAGACGAGTAACCCCATACCAGACCAGCAACAGCACAGCGATCGTGATGACGCTGATCGAAAGACTGGACCCCTCACCGAGCTCGCGAAAGCGGCTGGTCTTGGTCGGTTGGTCGGCAGTCTCGGCCGGGGAGTTCGGCTTATTCATGGGCCGGCTCACGGTGATGAATCAACGCCAAGATCTCCTCACGCATCCGAATAAATTCGGTTCCAGACTTCACTTTGCGCGCATCTTGGCCTGCAATAAACTCTCGAGAAAACGGAACATCGTCATACCGATGGGTAATTCTGCCTGGGCTAGGCGACATCACAATCAGTCTTGTTCCCAAAAAAAGCGCCTCCTCAACAGAGTGAGTAATAAAAAAGACCATCTTGTTTGAAGCGGACCAGGCATGCAGCAGGATTTCTTGCACCTGCTCACGCGTGAATGCGTCCAAGGCGCCCATCGGCTCATCCATTAGCAAGACTTTCGGGTCACTGGCCAGCGCTCTTGCAATGCCTACACGCTGCTGCATGCCCCCTGATAGTTCATAGACCGCCCGATCCCCGTACTGCGCGAGCCCAACTAGGCCCAGCTTTTCGTCAGCCACGCTGGCTTGTTTCGCCCGACTCTCGCCGCGCAATCGTAGCCCGAGTGACACGTTGTCCCGGACATTTAACCAAGGCAGCAATGCATGCTTCTGAAACACCACACCGCGATCGGCGCCCGGTCCAGTAATGGGCTGACCATCTAAAAAAATTTGGCCTGTTGACGGCGGCAAAAAGCCGGCGATGCAGTTCAAAAGCGTGGTTTTGCCGCAGCCGGATGCTCCGAGCGCCACCAGAAAATCACCATCCCGGCAAGTCAGGTCCACCGGCGCAAGCGCCTGGATCAGCCCCGCTTTGGCGGCGTAGTTGACAGACAGTGCTTTTATTTCAAGCAACGGCATGAATGAAAAAGGGCAGCCCTTCACGGGCCACCCTCTTGATCATCTGAGGACCGATGAAAACACCAAATCAATAAGAATTATTTCGCTGCTGAGGCCTTTTTCACGTAGACGTCAGTGACGAAGGCGGCGTAATTGGGCTTGACTTCCTGAATTCGGCCCTGCTCCTTCAGAAAGACCGCGGTATTTGCCATCGCCTTGGCAGCACCGCCACCGAGCCATGCGCCGGAAGCCTGCTCCTGAAGCGTGGGAAACTTGTAAAGCTTCATGGCCGCCGGCACATCTTTCGCGTCGGCCTTTGTCCACTTCGCGACCGCCTTTACTTGAGCGGATTCCGCGGTCCACTTTGCAGCGTTTTTACGATATTCATCATCGTATTTCGCCAGAAGGCGGACCAAGGCCACCATGAAGGCTTCATTTTCGGCGGCCCACTTGGCATTCACCACCAGGCCATCAAACGTGGGGAATCCTTTTGCTCCAATACTGGCGGAGCTGGCGATGGCCTTGCCGTTGCCCTTAATTTTCGAGAGAACGGGGTCCCAAATGAAGGCGGCATCAATGTCGCCACGCTCCCAGGCGGCAGCGATCTCGGGGGGGCGCAGATTCATCACATTGACGCTCTTCGCATCCAGTCCATCCATTTTCATAGCGGCCATCAGCTGATAGTGGGCGGTGGACACGAAGGGGGTTGCCACCTTCTTGCCTTTCAGATCCTTGACACTGTTGATTCCGGTGCCATTTCGTGCAATCAACGCTTCGGCATCCGCGATGTCGTCCAGAATCCAGAACAGCCGGATATCCTGGCCCTGGCTGGCCGCCGCAGTAATTGGACTCGAGCCCGCCTCGCCGAGCTGCACATCCCCGCTCGCCATGGCCTTAATGACATCCCCGCCACCGCCGAACATACGCCAGTTAATCTTATAGCCCGTCACTTTTTCAAGTTCGCCCGACTCCATCAGCACCCGCAACGGCACCAGCATGTCCTGGTGGGCAAAGGTGACTTCCTTTTTCTGGGCGAAGGCCACGCCCGAGACGGCAACCGAAGCCGCCGCCAGCAACGCCATAAGGCTTTTTCGAAATCTCATGTCGACTCCCTGTGTTGAAATGGGCCTGCGGCATTGGCCGAGGCTATTTTTGTACTTCTACTGACAGGATAGAGAGAATCTCTCAGTTTCACCACCCCCATTGGGCCGGCCAGAATCCTAGGGAAAATACTGTTTCCAACGCCCAATTTCGGTGCGTCTTGCTACCATCTGGCTTTCACGATATCAGCAAGGGAGCACGTTGTGGGCCATTCGGATCCGGTGATCAATGTAGAAGCTCGGCAGAACTTTTGGATGCCGTTTTCCCCGAACAAAGAATTCAAAGCCGAGCCCCGGATGTTTGTCCGCGGCGAAGGCATGTATCTCTATAAGCCCAACGGCGATAAAGTCATTGACGCCTCGGCGGGATTATTTTGCGTTGCTGCAGGGCACTGCCGCCCCGAAATCGCACAGGCGGTTTTTGAGCAACTCAGCACGCTCGACTACACGATGCCATTCACCCGGGCCCACCCAAAGGCCTTCGAGCTTGCAGAACAAATCGCAAGCTACACGCCCGGAGACTTGAACCGGATTTTCTTTTGTTGCTCCGGATCGGAGTCCGTTGACTCTGCGATGAAAATTGCTTTGGCGTATCACCGTGCGCGGGGCCAGGGCCACCGTCAATTGTTTGTCTCGCGTGAGCGCGCCTACCATGGCGTCAACATGGGCGGCGTCGCCCTGTCGGGAATGGTGAATAACCGTCGAACCTTTGGCCCCGGGATGGCGGGCGTCTATCACATGCGCCACACAGCGCTACCGGAAAATAAATTTGTACGCGGTCAGCCCGAAAAGGGGGCCGAATTGGCCGAGGATCTCCTGCGGATCTGCAATTTGGTCGGCGGTGAGAATATCGCTGCAGTGTTTGTGGAGCCCGCCGCCGGGTCATTTGGCTGCCTGCCGCCCCCGAAAGGCTACTTAAATCGGCTCCGTGAAATCTGCGATCAGCAGGGCATTCTTCTGGTGTTTGATGAAGTGATCACTGGATGGGGCCGCATGGGCGCAGCCTTTGGTGCTCAAAAGTTTGGTGTGAACCCTGACATCCTCACCATGGCCAAGGCGGTCACCAATGCCTCGCAGCCGCTCGGGGCGGTTGCCGTTCGGCAGGACTTATACGACACCATCACCAACTCGGGACCCGAAAAAGGAATTGAGTTCTTTCATGGGTACACCTATTCCGCTCACCCTGCGAGCTGCGCGGCCGGCCTGGCCATGATGGACATCTTTAGAAAAGAACAGCTGATTGAGCGGGCAGCGGCCATGTCGGATTACTTCCTCGATGGAATCTTCTCGCTCAAGGATATTCCTGGCATCGTCGATATCCGTGGCGTTGGCATGATGGCAGCGATCGAATTGGCACCCGGGGCTGCGCCCGGTGCCCGCGGCCACGAGGCACAAAAAGCCCTCTATGACGCCAACCTTAATCTCAAAGCAACCGGGGACTCCATCATCTTTGGTCCTCCGTTTATTGCAGAGAAGCATCACATCGACGAAATCATCAACAAGACCCGCTCAGTGCTGACAGCAATGTCGAAAAAGTAATCGGTCTTTGGCGTGGCCGACTCAGCTGCGAGCGCGGAAGAGTCGGCCACAAATCGGTACACATGCGAGACCGAGCAAAATCGCCCATTCCAGCGATATTAACAACGTCCCAGCGCATGTCACCATCATGGGAATCGACTCTCGGGGGCCTGCCCGCCACTCGTGAAGAATCTGACGATGATCGATCAGGCCCCAGGCGACTGCAAGCAACAAAGCGGCAATCACGGCATAGGGAAGATAAACCGCCAGCGGCGAAACGAACAGTAGCAACACCAGCAGAAAAACGCCTGCACTGGCTGCCGATAGCGGCGTCCTCGCCCCGGAGGCGGCATTCACGCCAGAGCGGTTGAAAGATCCGCTTGATGGATAGGCCGAAAAAAAAGAACCGGCCAGATTGGCGAGCCCCTGACCGACAAACTCCTGATTGGCGTTAAACGCATCGTTACGCTTGAGTGCCATGGCTTTTGCAATCGCCATCGCTTCCGTCGAAGCGAGTAGGGTCATCACCAATAATGGGGCTATCAACTGCTGCAGCGTCTGCCAGCGCAGATCAGGTGTCGAAAGCGGTGGAAGTGCGCCGGGGATTGCGGCAACCTTGCGAAAAACAACTTCATCTGGGAACAACAACTCCATTAGTATCGCAATCAGACTGCCCACGATCACCGCGATCAACATAGAGGGAATCAACCGATTCAGCGGTCGCCAAATTCGCATCGTGAGCAGAGTGAGCAACACCAAAAGTGGCGACCACCACTGCACCTGGCCCGCGCGAATTGCGACGCTGGCCTGACGGAGGGTCTCCGGGACTGAGAGTCCGCGCTCCAGAGGGTGGCCCAACAACGTCCCGATCTGACTATTGATAATCAACACTGCCGCGCCCACCGTAAAGCCAATCACAACCGAGTGGGGCACGCGCTCGACCCACTTTCCGAGCCCCCCAAGGCCCAGTGCGATCTGCATGACACCAACCAAAAAACTCAGCGTCAGCACCAGCGCCACATAGTCGACGCTTTCCGTGATTGCCAACGGTGCAATCAGTGCCATAGTCGTAAGCGAAATTGCATTCGCAGGGCCCGTGACCATCAATCGACTGGAACCAAAAACGGCAGCCACAATGCACGGCACGATTGCCGAGTACAGGCCGTAGTGCGGTGGCATTCCCGCCAGCGTGGCAAAGGCGAACCCCTGTGGCAACACCACGATCGCGCCCGTCAGTCCTGCCAACAAATCCGCCCTCAGGGCTCCAGGAGTTCTCCATTCTGGCAGCCATCGCAACACTGGAAACCAACGCATCAGCTGATCAACTCCAGTCCGCTAATTTCAAACGCTGAACCTTCCCTGAGGGCCCGCGTGGGAGATGATCGACAAAGCGCAATACCTTTGGACTTTTAAAGCGGCCAAGCTTTTCAAGGCAAAAATGTCGGATCTCCTCTTCGGAGCATGCACTTCCTTCTTTCAGAATGAGGCAGGCCATGATCTCTTGGCCATAATTTTCATCGGGTATTCCAACACAAGCGGCATCAAGTACCGCAGGATGCTGCAATAGGATCTCGTCGATTTCCCGTGGAGCAATATTTTCACCACCTTTGATGATGAGTTCCTTCAAACGGCCCGTCACAAAATAAAAGCCATCCGCGTCCCGGTGACCAAGATCGCCCGTCTTCAGCCAACCCTTCGAGTCAAAGGACTTCCGAGTCTCCTCCTCGGCGTTGTAGTAGCCCGACATTACGTTGGCACCGGAGAAACAAATCTCTCCCGTGATTCCATCGTCAACTTCTTGGCCTTCGGTGTCCACGATTTTTGCCATGACGCCGCAAGGAAGGCCCGGACTACCGTAGCGCCGACGCTGATCATGCGGATTACAAAAAACCACCGAGGCGGATTCCGTCATACCCATCGCCTCAATCACGGTAATACCAAAACGTTTTTCAAACGCCCTATGGTGCTCCGGCGGCAAGGGGGCAGACGCGGAGCGTGCAAAACGCACTCTCTTGAGATTCTGTGGCTGAGCTTGGCTACTCTCAGCGGAATTCAATAGATAGGCAATGATGGTGGGTACCAAATTGATCCAGCTGCACTCCTGCTCCAGCACCCAGTCCCACCACTGGGAGGCGGAAAATTTTTGTGCAGCAACGATACTGCCGCCAGAGAAAAAAGGGGTAATGGTTGCGATACATTGACCATTGATGTGATAGATCGGCAGGGAGCTGAGTACCCGATCTTTGGGAGTCAATTGATGCCAGGCGCTGACGGTGCGCGCCGCATGCAGCACATTGGCGTGAGTCAATGGAACGCCTTTGGGCGTACCGGTTGTGCCCGAGGTATACATCAAGAGCACCGCATCCGATGGACTGGCCGGTGCCAAGTCAATTTCTGGCTGAGAATATTTTGCCAGCTCCAAATGAACTGCATCTGAATCAATCTCGAGACAACGGAGCTCCCGATTAACCTTTGGCAGAACTTTCCCCAACATTTCCCTTTGATCTGCGCCATGAAACAAGAGTGCGCAGTTGCTGTGGTTCAGTACCCAGACCAGCTGATCCTCATGAGCAAGCAAATTAAAGGGGGTGACCACGTAGCCAGCAGCCATGACCGACAAAAAAAGCCGTGAAGTCTGAAGACCGTTTTGCAAATACAAGCCAATGTGGGCTCCTCTTGGAATTCCAAGCCCAGCCAACAAACCCGCAAGTTGGCGTGTCTGCACTTCAAATTCACCGTAGCTGATGCTGTGATGCGACTCCGGCGCAATCAAAAAAGGGGCATGGGGCTGAAGCCGGGCCCAGTGGTCGACACTGTCCCTGAGTGTGTTCATTCTTACTGTCCGAATTTCTCGAAGTAATTATCGAGCAAGCTTTCCACTGTGGGAACCTTCTCTGCAATCGGGCGAACGATGCGGGTGGTGTTTAGATAGTGTCGATAGTGTAGGTTCTCCGAAAAACTATTCTTACCCCACGTGCCACAGCCCATCGACAAAGAAAACGGCAGCCCATTGTCGAAACTTCCGCCAGTTGCAATCGCATGTGCTTGATTAAGGATGACGCGTGCCACAGGAAGCCGCTCAGCCATCAGCGCAGCGCGTGATTCTAGAACGGGGCCCGAGGCTGCCGTATGCAGCCCCACCGAATGGCCCGAGCCCTGATAAGCATAAATGCTCGACACTCTTTGGATCGCCTGCTCAAAATCAGCTGCCCGCCAAACCGTCAGCACGGGGCAGAGCTTTTCTCCGCTGAAAGGATAGTCGGGTCCTGCAGTCTGCTCGTGGACCATGAGGAACTTTGCCGTATGTGCGGCAGGCGACTGCAAACCTGCGATTTTCGCAATCGCAGCCGCCGATTTTGCAGTCACCCGAGAAGAGAGCTTTCCCTCAGGGAACATCGCCCGCTGAAGCCGAGCCTGATCGGCTGCATCAAGCACTACTCCACCGACGCGAGCAAAGGCCGCCATCGCTGCTCCATAGATCGATTCAACGATCACGACACTATTTTCGCTAGAGCAACTTGTCGCGTGATCAAATATCTTAGAACGTGATATCTTCGCTGTCGCACTCTGCAGATCAGCGAACTCATCAATCACGACCGCCACGTTTCCAGCGCCCACCCCGAGTGCGGGCGTGCCACTTGAATACGCGGCACGAATATTGGCTTGCGAGCCCGTGGCCACGACGAGATCGACGCTCCGCAAAAGCATCTGGGTCGCTTCTTTCGAGATCGGCTCGGGCAGCATTTGAACAAGGTCCAAGGGGGCCTCTACTTGCTTCAGCTGCGCATGCACGTATCCCAGAAGCTGTTTGCATGTCGATGCGCCCTTCGGTGACGGCGCCACAATAATTGCATTTCGACACTTCAGTGCGTTCAGAATCTTGTTGATCGGCGTGGCCCCTGGATTGGTTGACGGCGTGATCGCCGCGACCACGCCAACGGGCCGTGCCACCTCGGTAATGCCAAGCTCCCGATCCTCGCGGACTACCCCTACGGTTACGGCGGCCTTCAGGTCGCGAAGCAGTCCCAGGGTCTTACGAAAATTTTTTGCGACCTTGTCGTCAACGTCCCCGAGGCCGGTGTCGCGCACTGCCATTTCAGCGAGCGTTCGATTTCGAGTCGGCTCCAAAATCGCCCAGGCAACAGAAGACACCATCAGGTCCACTTGTTGCTGCGAATAGCCATCGATTTGCCTCTGCGCGAGGCGAGCGCGCGCAACGAGTTGCTCAACCATGAGACGCCCCGATCAATCGGCCTTGATGCCAGCGTCCTTGGCGAGTTTTGTCCACTTCACAATCTCTGCCTTGACAATCCGCTCCAGATCAGCGGGCGACCCGCCAACGGCCTCTGCGCCCTGCTGCATAAATTTCTCTCGAACATCGGCTTGGGCGCAGGCAAACACTGCGGCTTTATGTAAACGATCGACAATTGGAGCTGGCGTTTTGGCGGGCGCAAACATGGCGTACCAAGAATCCACTTCAAAGCCTGGAAAGCCCTGCTCCGCCATGGTGGGGACGTCTGCGAAGCCCGCCGCCCGCTTGAGCGTAGAGACTGCAATCGGCCGTAACTTTCCGCTCTTGACCTGAGCTGCCGCCGCAGGAATCGAGACCCAAAGCAGGCTGATCTGATTGGCCAGTACATCAGCGACTGCGGGTCCGCCGCCCCGATAAGGCACATGCGTCATTTGCACGCCCGCCGTCAGGGCCATGAGCTCACCAGCAAGGTGTCCTGGAGTGCCATTGCCCACCGAAGCGTACAGCACCGTCCCCGGTTTTGATCGGGCCAGCTTCACGACATCTTGCGCATTTCGCACTGGATAGTCGGGATGGGCCACGAGAATTTGCGGCAGGGAGGCCACCTGCGAAATTGCGACGAAATCGCGCTCAGTATTAAAGGGCAGTTTTGGATAAATGGCCGCATTGATGGTGTGCGACGACAGCGTGAACAAGACGGTGTAGCCATCGGCAGCTGACTTGGCCACCACATCAGACCCGATCGACCCGCCCGCACCGCCCCGGTTTTCGATGATGACCTGCTGGCCGAGACTCTCGGCAATTCGGGTCTGGGCGATTCGAGCAATGACGTCAGTGCCGCCCCCCGGAGGATAAGGCACCACAAATCGGACTGGACGGCTGGGATAGCCGGCCTGACCAAAGACTCCGACCCCAGGAAGGAGCCCCAAGGCAGTCCCAACGGCTGCGCTTTTCATCAGACTGCGGCGTTGCTTGAACATCACGGCCCTCCAGGATCAGGTGAAGAACAAAAGAATCAAACGAAGTCTTTGTATTTCTCCAAAAAGCGAACAGGCTTGCTCAGCGCATCTCGGCGAAATGGATCTCCCAATTCACGCGTGCACATGATCTCGATGACGCAAGTCTTCCCAAGATTCATCTGCATGTCCACTGCTTTTTTCAGTGCGGCTCCAACATCTTCGAGCTGGTCAACCACAATTCCCTCGGCGCCCATTGATTTTGCAATGGCAGCAAAGCTTGGACTATCGAGCTCACCCGCAACAAAACGTCGGTTGTAGAAATCCACCTGATTTTTCTTTTCAGCGCCCCACTGACGATTATGAAACACCACAGCAGTCACCGGAATATCGTGGCGAACAGCCGTCATCACCTCTACCATGCTCATCGCCCAGGCGCCATCGCCCGCATAAGCAATGGCGGGCCGATCCGGGGCCGCACACTTGGCACCAATGATAGTGGGCAGAGCGTAGCCACAATTGCCAAAACTCATCGGCGCGAAGAAACTTCGTGGCTCTTCGAAGCGCAGATAGCTATTGGCGACCGAATTGATGTTGCCGATGTCGGTCGACACCATGACCCGTGGTGGCATCGCTTTCTCTAACTCACGCAATACTTGCCGAGGGTGCAGATAGACCCCGCCATTAAAGGTCCGCTCTTTCTTGGCTTCCTCAATCATGTCGAGACTAAACGCATCGCGCTCATGGGTCCACTCAGTGAGCTCCTTCTCCCAGGCATCTTTTTCGGCCTTAATTTTCGCTGCCCGCTCTGCTTTGGTGGCATCACACGCTAAAGCGCTGCTGGCCAGTCGCGCCACGATGGCCTTCGCGACCGCCTTCGCATCCCCGTGAATGCCCACGTTAATTTTTTTAACGAGGCCCAGGTTAGTGTGATCGGCCTCCACTTGAATAATTTTTGCCTCTTTTGGCCAGTAATCCATTCCATGCTGAGGCAGCGTGCCGAATGGGCCCATCCGGGATCCGAGCGCGACCACGACATCGGCTTGCGCAATCAGTTTCATCGCCGCTTTTGAGCCCTGATAGCCCAGCGGCCCCGCCCAGAGGGGGTGACTGGCGGGAAAGGCATCGTTGCGCAGATATCCGGTCACGACCGGAGCACCAAGTCGCTCGGCGAGCTGCTTGCACTCCTGGACAGCGTCTCCCATGACCACGCCACCGCCGGCGAGAATGACAGGGAACTTTGCCGACGACAACAGCTCCACGGCGCTTTTCAGACTATTCTCACCGCCCGCGCCCCGCTCCACCCGCATCGGCTTGGGGATTTCGCAGGTGATCTCACCGTAAAAATAATCACGCGGAATATTCAGCTGTGTCGGCCCCATCTCGGAGATGGCACGATCAAAACATCGGCCCGTGAGCTCAGCCATTCGCTTGGGATTGACGACATGGCCCTGATACTTCGTGAACTCTTGAAACATCGGCAACTGATGGGCCTCTTGGAATCCGCCAAGTCCGATGCCCATCGTGCCAGTCTCTGGCGTCACAATGACGACCGGACTGTGGGCCCAATAGGCCGCAGCGATTGCGGTCACACAGTTGCTGATGCCTGGGCCGTTCTGGCCAATCACCACACCGTGTCGGCCGGACACGCGCGCATAGCCGTCGGCCATATGGGCGGCGCCTTGCTCGTGCACGACCGGAATCAATCGAATACCGGCGGGCGCGAAAATATCCATCGCATCCATAAACGCCGACCCCATGATGCCGAACATTTCGGTGACTCCATTGGCCACCAGAGTCTCTACAAATGCCTCTGACGGCGTCATTTTCTGCATGCCCTGAACGGGCCGACGAATCTCTGCGTGTGTGTTCATGTGTTCTCCTCGGGTCATTCATGAATGCTGAGCAACGTCTGGCCTCGGGGCCTTCCGGCGTCTGATTTGAGTCTAGGCGATCTGGCCTCAAAATGTCAAAAAATTTTATTTTTCGGAATATATTGTTTTAAAAAACGAAACCCAATAAGATTTCGGGCCATGAATCTGCCCGCTGAACGCCTGATGGCCCGGATCGATGGGGACACCCCAAATCTCCGGCTTTTTGCCCTACTGGAAGTAATCGCCCAGAAAGACGCACCGTTTAGCCTGCAGGCCATTGTCGATGACACCGGCCTGCCCAAACCCACCCTGCACCGCATGCTGTCTCAGTTGGAGTCGGCCGGAATCTTGCAGCGGGATGGAAATGGCCGTCACTACAGCACAGGCCAGCGGCTTGTGAGACTCGCTGAAAGCCTTTTGCTCAACAGCACCACCCGTGGCGCGCGGCACGCGATTTTGCGCAGGCTCGTTGAGGCCGTGGGCGAAAGCTGCAACCTCACTGCATTTTCCGGCAACGAAGTGCTCTATCTTGATCGTGTAGAGACTGCCGCCCCGCTTCGATTTACCCTGCATCCAGGTTCGCGGGTTCCGGCCCATAGTTCGGCGACTGGCAAACTCTTTCTCAGTCAGATGGCGCCCATTCAGCGGCGGCGGCTGTTAACCGCAGTGCCATTGGAGTCCTTTACCGCAAACACGATCACCTCTGTGGAGGCTCTGGAGTCTGAGCTCGATCGCGTCAAAGGATTGGGGTATGCCTTTGACAATGAAGAGTTTCTTCCTGGGCTCATCTGCTTAGGCGTCTTGGTGCCATCGATACGCGGCACCTCCAATATGGGCATCGCCTTACAAGCCCCCGTCATGCGCTGCTCAAAAGAGAAGGCCCTGGCTTTATTGCCGACTTTGCAAGAGGCTGCCGAGGCGATCGCAAGAATCAATCACGATGCTGCGCCGGAGGCTGTAATCGACGATGAATAAAGTTGAGGAGCTCTCGCCCACGGTCGAAGTCGATGCCCGAGCGCTATTTGGGATCGATACCGCCATGCGGATTCCGACGTTCGCTTCCCGCACTGAACACGTGCCGGAAATTGATCCCGTCTACCGCTTTCAGCCAGACGTCACGATGGCCATACTGTCTGGCTTTGTATTCAATCGTCGGGTGGCGATTCAGGGGCCACACGGCACCGGAAAATCTACCCATATCGAGCAAGTCGCAGCACGACTGAACTGGCCCTGTGTTCGGGTCAACCTCGATGGCCACATCAGTCGCCTCGATTTGGTGGGCAAGGATGTCATTACGCTTCGTGACGGCAAGCAGGTCACCGAATTTCAGGAGGGTATCCTGCCCTGGGCCCTGCAGCGTCCGATGGCCCTTGTATTCGACGAATACGATGCAGGCCGACCGGAAGTCATGTTCGTGATTCAGCGGGTGCTGGAACGAGAGGGCAGCTTTACCCTGTTGGACCAAAAACGAGTCATTCGGCCCCACCCCTTTTTTCGGCTTTTTGCAACGATGAACACCCTTGGTCAGGGCGATGCGCTTGGACTGTACCGCGGCACACAACGCCTGAATCACGGCCAACTCGACCGATGGAATCTGATGGCCTCTTTGGACTATCTGAGCCCAAACGATGAACTCAAAATTGTCACTGCGCGCGTACCTGCAATGGACAGCCCCGCCGGCCAGGAGACCGTTCGTGCGATGGTGGCGCTCGCAGGGATGACACGAAAGGGGTTCTCAGTGGGGGATCTGTCCATCCTCATGTCGCCACGCACCGTGATGAGCTGGGCCGAGAATCTTCAGATTTTTGGTGACTTGAAACGCTCCTTTCATCTCTCGTTTGTGAATAAATGCGAACCGACCGAGCGTGCCATCGTTGGGGAATACTTCCAGCGATGCTTTGATCAGGAGCTCTTCGAAGCTGGGGCGGATCCCCTCGACCCTCTGGCAGGCCCACCCCATGCGAGTTGATGCAGCCTCCGAGGGCATTGGGGGCGCAATCGTGCGGACCATCACGGGAAACCCCCACCTTCAGTGGACCGGCAAAACGCTCTACGACGGGGTAGAGCCCGTTGCACTGCGCTCCGCACATCATCAAGACATCGCCGATGCATGGCCTGGACAGCGCGGGCTGCTCGACGGTGCGGCGCTTCGGCTGTTGTACAGCGATTGCTCGCTCTATGATCTTCATGCGCCCACTGATGAGACTGAGCTTTTCGTCTTTGAATTACTTGAACAACTCAGGGTCGAGAGCCTTGCGCCGAGCACGCTTCCCGGCCTGCGTGGAAATCTCCAAAAACATTTCCTGCGGTGGGCAGAGGATTTCATGAACTCTGGCCTGACCGAGACTGGTCTGGGTATTTTGCTGTTCACCATCGCCGGCATGAGTTGGTCGAGACTCAACGGACACGAGGTTCCCGATCGAATGGGGGATCTCATGGAGGCAACGCGCGCCAATATTTCGCCAGCCCTTGGCGCAGATCTGGCCGGACTGAAGACCAACGCAGACTGTCAAGCACAATTTATTCCGCATGCACTGGCCATCAGCCGCTGGGTAAGCGAAACCTTCAAAACCGCCCTGGCTGACGCAGCAGGGCAGCAAAAGCCGTTCAAGAGCAGAAATCATTTTGTGCTGCGGCTGACGAGGCCACACGATCAATCCCCCACACCGCCCGTGGCAATCAGCGGGGAGAGTTCCAGTTGGCAGGCCAGCCACCAGCGGTACCGAGTCTTTACGAAAGCCTATGACGCCGAATCCCATGCGATCCATTTGATTCGTCTCGCGCAACGTTCTGAAATCCGACAACAAATGGATGTCGAGCTTGCCGAGTTACGCCTCAACATTCCACGACTCGCCCGCCTACTCAAATCTCGGCTCTCCTGTCCGAGTCAGAACCAATGGATATTTGGTCTCGAGCACGGCTTCATCGACGCCTCTCGACTCGCGCAGATCGTCAGTGATCCAAGCCAGCGAGATGTTTTCAAAGCAGAGCGACAAGTCGCTGACGTTGACGCTGCTGTAACCTTCTTGATCGACTGTTCGGGCTCGATGAAGGCCCATGCCAATGCCCTATCGTTGCTCATCGACACGCTTGGCCGCGCCCTCGATACAGCCGGCATCCCCATCGAAATTTTAGGCTTTTCCACCCGATCCTGGAACGGCGGCCGAGCCCAGAGAGATTGGCAGCGTGCAGGCCGCCCACCGCTACCAGGGAGGCTGAACGAAATTCAGCACCTTATTTTCAAAGCAAGTCATGAGGTCTGGCGGCGTGGCCGTCAGGGCCTGGCTGGACTGAGAAAATTCGACTTGTTTCGCGAAGGAATCGATGGTGAGGCCCTGCAATGGGCGGCGCAGCGTCTGTTAGCGCTTCCTGTTTCACGAAAAATTCTGGTGGTGATCTCAGATGGTTGTCCAATGGACAGCGCAACCCACAAGTCCAACGACGATCATTACCTCGATGCCCACCTGCGTGCGGTCGTGAGCGATCTGGAAGCCCAAGGCTCAATTGAGCTCTGTGGTCTGGGAGTCGGCCTTGATCTTGGCTGCTTTTATCGCCATCGACTGGCGATCGATCTCGGCGAAGGAATCTCGGAGGCGCTTTTGCTCCGAATCGCTGACATGATGACTACTGGTTATGCTCAATACCGACACTGAACGCAAAATGGAAACTGAGAAACGCATTCATAAAAGACTGGCGGCAATCATTGCTGCGGAGCAGACTCAACTCGCTCTCGGAGTGGTCTATCCCTGCGATGCTGTATCCCTCGAGTCTGCGCTGCAGATTCATGCGCATCGACTGGCAAAGGTGGTGCTGGTAGGCCCGCCCGAGGCCATCCGTTCCGTGGCCAAAGCAAGCCAACTCAATCTCTCGGGCCTTGAGATTGTGGCAACCCCATCAGATCCAAAAGCTGCGGCAAGTATTGGGGCATCCTGTGCCGGCCGAGGCGAACTTGCAGTGCTGATGAAGGGGTCTCTTCACACCGATGAATTCATGGGAGCCATTGTCAGCAAGGAGGCGGGGCTGCGTACCGAGGCTCGAATCAGTCATGTCATGGTCTGCGATATTCCGGCGTACCACAAGCTACTTTCACTCACCGACTGCGTGGTCAATATCGCCCCCGATCTGGAGCAAAAAAAACATATCCTCACCAATGGCGTTCGTTTTCAAATTTCCCTCGGATGCCAGGAGCCAAAAGTGGGCATCGTCACAGCAGTTGAGACCGTCAACCCGTCGATACCAGCGACTGTCGATGCTGCAGCGCTCGTCGAATTTGGCCAATCCAACGGGTTTCCAAAGTCGACAGTGGCAGGGCCTTTTGGTTTTGACAACGTCATTTCGAAGGACTCAGCGCGCATCAAACACATCTCGTCGAGCGTCTGCGGCGACCCTGACTTGATCCTTCTGCCCGATCTTCATTCGGCCAATATTTTGTACAAATCACTTGTATACCTGGCTCAGACAGCCTGTGCAGGTGTCGTGGTCGGCGCCCGTATTCCCGTAGTCTTGACCTCGCGGTCTGAATCTTTATTCTCGCGACTTGCTTCCGTTGCTGTCGCAATACGTTCAGCGCGTCACCCATATTCGATTTGATCAAAGAGCCTCTCATGCCCAACACCACCAGCAACACACCACTTCATGATCCTATGGGTGGCACAGCGCTAGGCACAACCGAAATCAAGACCACCACCTGCTATATGTGCGCATGTCGCTGCGGCATTCGTGTCCATCTGCGCGACGGCGAAATTCGCTACATCGATGGAAATCCCGATCATCCTCTGAATCAGGGTGTCATCTGCGCGAAGGGCTCTTCGGGCATCATGAAACAAAAATCCCCCGCCCGACTGACCCGACCGCTACGTCGTATTGCCGGCCGCGATCGCGGGGAATCGGCTTTTGAAGAAATATCCTGGGAAGAGGCATTTGCCATACTAGAAAAACGTCTGGCGCATATCCGATCCACCGACCCAAAACGGTTTGCATTGTTCACCGGTCGCGACCAAATGCAGGCCCTGACCGGCCTCTTCGCCCGGCAATTCGGAACCCCCAACTATGCCGCGCACGGGGGCTTTTGCTCCGTGAATATGGCAGCCGGGATGATCTACACCATTGGTGGAAGCTTTTGGGAATTTGGCGGACCGGATCTTGAGCGCGCCAAGCTATTTGTGATGCTGGGAACTGCCGAAGACCACCACAGCAATCCGATGAAGGCTGCCCTATCAAAATTCAAGCGGTCTGGCGGCCGCTTCATCAGTGTCAATCCGATTCGAACGGGATATTCAGCGATTGCCGATGAATGGATTCCGATTCGACCCGGGACCGATGGCGCACTCTTGCTTGCGTTGATTCATGAGCTGATCCGAGACGATCGTATTGATCACGAGTTTTTGAAAAAGTTCTCGAATAGCCCTGACTTGGTCTGTCTGGATGATTCTGCCGAAAACGGATTATTCCTGCGCGATCCTGAACGGGAGACTGTCAACGAAGACCTACCGCAAAATAAATACGCCTGGGATCAAGTGCGTAACGTCCCAGTGCAAAGAGAAACTGCTAAGACTGAACATTTTGCCTTAACCGGTGAATTCGTCATGCCGGCCGGGCCCCACCGTGGAAAACGAGTGGCAACAGCCTTTGAGCTGCTGCGTCGTGAAGTGGAGACTTGTACGCCCGAATGGGCCGGTTCCATCACCGGCATTTCCCCATCCCGAATTCGCCTACTGGCCAAAGAACTCGCCCACGCCGCATTTGAGCAGGCATTTGAACTGCCGATTGCCTGGACGGATGCCTGGGGCGGCCATCATGATGCCGTCATCGGCCGGCCGGTTGCGTTTCATGCGATGCGTGGTCTAGCGGCGCACTCTAATGGATTCCAGACCGTGCGAGCATTGGCAATCCTAATGAGCCTGCTGGGCACGATTGATCGGCCGGGTGGGTTTCGTCATAAGGCGCCCTATCCCCGCCAAACGCCTCCGAGGGTAAGAAATGTTTCTGATGAAAACCAAATCAAACCCAACACGCCGCTAGGCGCAGCCCCTTTGGGATTTCCCGCCCGGCCTGAAGACCTCTGTGTTGATGCCAATGGACAGCCGATTCGAATCGACAAAGCCTTTTCTTGGGAGCATCCGCTATCGGCCCACGGGTTAATGCATAACGTGATCACGAATGCTGTGCATCAAGATCCCTATGCGATCGATACCCTCATGATTTTCATGGCCAACATGGCATGGAATTCCACCATGAATACCACGTCCATTCGAGCATTACTCAATGAAAAGGATGCTGAAGGAAACTTCAAGATTCCATTTTTAGTGGTCTGCGACGCCTTTGATTCGGAGATGGTTTCCTTTGCCGATCTGGTGCTGCCCGATACAACCTATCTTGAGCGCCATGATTGCATGAGCATTTTGGACCGACCGATCTCAGAGTTTGACGGTCCGGTCGATGCTGTGCGTGTCCCGATCGTGCCGCCGCATGGTGAATGCAGGCCTTTTCAGGAAGTCTTGATTGAGTTGGCGTCAAGGCTAAAATTTCCAGCGTTTACCACCGCCGATGGTAGCCGAAAGTTCAAAGACTATCCCGATTTTATTGTTCGCTATGAAACTGGTCCCGGCTCAGGCATCGGATTTTTATCAGGATGGCGGGGCCCACACGGCGATCAGTCATTACGTGGTGAGCCAAATCCGAAACAATGGGAGATGTACGCCAGCAATAACTGTGTGCATCACTACGAGATGCCAGTCGAGCATCACTACATGCGCAATTGGAACCGTGGCTATATGAAATTTGCCAAAGAGATGGGCCTGCGCCAAAAAGAGGACCCAATTCAAATCGCGATTTACAGCGAAATTCTGCAGCACTTTCGCCATTCAGCTTCGGGCAAGCGGCCAGGAAGGCAGCCTCCGGACCACCTGCGCGCACGAGTTGCCGCTTACTTCAACCCCCTACCTTTTTGGTATGCCCCGCTTGAGTATGGCGCGACAGAGCTGGCCAAATACCCGCTCAACGCCGTCACGCAGCGGCCGATGGCCATGTACCACTCCTGGGATTCACAGAATGCTTGGCTCAGACAAATCCATAGCCACAACTATCTTTTCATCAACCCCATCACCGCCAAGAGCGCCGGGATTGAAGATGGCGGTTGGCTATGGGTCGAGTCACAGTGGGGAAAGGTGCGCTGCATGGGCCGTACCTCTGAAGCCGTCGAGCCCGGTACGGTCTGGACCTGGAATGCCATCGGAAAATCGGATGGCGCCTGGCACCTTCAGCCAGGTGCCGATGAAGCCCGCAAAGGATTTCTACTCAATCACCTCATCTCGGAAGATTTGCCTTTTGATGGTTCAGGCCGAATCAGCAACTCCGATCCCATTACGGGCCAGGCGGGCTGGTACGACGTGCGGGTTCGAATTCGACCGGCCGACAACGATGAACCAAAAATCACTTATCCGCAGTCCCGATCACCGTCGACTACCGCCGCCGAGAGCACGCCCAAAGAACTGGCTTACTTTGCCGGGAGTTCAAAATGAATCAACCTGCTGAAAATCGTAAACAGCTCGCACTGGTAATTGATCTGAACGTGTGCGTTGGATGTCACGCCTGCGTCACTTCCTGTAAGCAATGGAATACCTCCGGTGCGGCCGGCCCGCTTTCCGATCAAAATCCATACGGAGCTGATCCCACTGGAACATTTTTTAATCGCGTTCAGACCTACGAGGCGGGTGCCTTCCCCGACACCCAAACCATTCACTTCCCGAAGTCTTGCCTGCACTGCGAAGACCCCCCCTGTGTTCCGGTCTGCCCAACAGGTGCCAGCTATAAACGCGAAGAGGACGGGATCGTGCTGGTCGACTACGATAAGTGCATCGGCTGTAAATACTGTGCCTGGGCTTGTCCTTACGGTGCAAGAGAGCTCGATGAATCTCGGCAAGTGATGACGAAATGCACCCTTTGTGTCGATCGTCTTTACGATCAGAGCCTGCCGGAGAGAGACCGGCAGCCCGCCTGTGTCATGGCCTGCCCAACAAAGGCAAGAATTTTCGGCGACATTCACGACAGTCATTCCGAGGCGTCAAAAGCCATTCGGGAGCGCGGGGGCTATGCTCTCATGCCAGAGCACGAAACCCGGCCCGCCAATCACTACCTGCCACGACAAATTACCCCGCCGCGTTACAACGCCGGCCAAGAGGATTAGCATGCATCCCGCATTTTCGGTGATTAGCTTCACAACACTCTTGGGCGCAGCCCAAGGTCTGCTCGTCAGCCTAGCCACGCTTCAGATTTTCGGCGTGCCGATACCCGAGTTGCCGATCTTGCTCGGGATCGCGACCACGTTGTTGGTGCTCAGTCTCGGAGCGTCATTTCTTCATCTTGGCCATCCCGAGCGCGCCTGGCGAGCGGCGGCGATGTGGCGGACATCTTGGCTATCTCGAGAAGTGATTGTTCTTCCTATTTTTATTCTTCTGGCGGGTGCTTGGACTGTACTCGAATTGATCGGACAGAAAGCCACCTGGATTCTAGTGCCTGTGATTGTGGTGTCGCTTTTGCTTTGGCTATGCACTGCCATGATCTATGCTTGCTTGAAGTTCGTTCAGGAATGGGCTCACCCTCTCACCCTCATGAATTACCTCGCACTGGGCCTGGCCTCGGGACTTGTTCTGCTGATCAGTCTGCTGACGCTCGTGGCAGTTGACTCGCAACTCACAGCACAGTTACACCCCTGGGCTATTGGGGCGACTCTGATTGCGCTGATTTTGCGTCATATGAGTAGTATCCGAAACAGAGACCTAAAACCCAAATCGAGCCTTCAGACGGCGACGGGAATTCGACAACCCCATCTGACCCAAAAATCGATGGGTATGTCAGCTGGCGCATTCAATACCCGCGAGTTCTTTCACGGAAGAACTGTCCTGTTTTTACGTTACGTAAAGTCGATCATGTGGAGTCTATGCTTCGCAATGCCCCTCGTTTTACTGCTACTCAGTTTGGTCACAAAGAACTCGATATTCGCGGTTTTCGCCTTTCCGATTCAGTACATCGGTCTGCTGGCAGAGCGCTGGCTATTCTTCGCTCAGGCCCGACATCCGCAAAATCTTTACTACCAAACGGTGTCCTGATCCGCCGAGTTAGAGTGGACAGCTACAACTGATCAATTGAAGTGGTCGAAGGGGGTGCCTCCTGCGGCGCGGCGTTGTCTCGGACAAGCTCGCGCCAATAAGGTGCAGGCTGGAGTTAACGCCATCATTCTCGGTGGAGCCGGGCTGGCGGGCGACGCAGAGCAACTCAAAGTCAATCAGCCCGTGCCCCTCATCGATAGCGCGTTGGCGGGCCTACAGGTTCTGCTCGACGGCCGGGCGCCGCCGCCTCACATCACTGCCAATGAGTTTCACGCGCGATGGTCGAACGTCAACCTCAGTCTTGATTCGAGCGCAACCAAAGTGATTTAAGGACTCGCCTCCTGAAGCACAAATCGAACGGCTTCGGCAAATCCCCGCGCCGACGGTTGTGTACAGACGTATTTTGGCCAGGCCTCTAGTAAATCATCATATTGATTGACATTGGAAACGCCAATCGACCGATCAAAGAACCGAAACATGGGGCTGTCGTTGGGTGAGTCGCCAATATAAATCGATGACTGATTGAGCGATTCTCCACTTAAACCCAGTCGCCTTGTCGCC
>Ga0129333_10000919_pt1 | contig 25976 bp, 41 predicted proteins | sample CPB6_08_DNA_FD_94474 | JGI IMG/M metagenome (GOLD analysis project Ga0129333, IMG submission 94474) | Freshwater to marine salinity gradient microbial communities from Chesapeake Bay, USA - CPBay_Sum_0.6_0.8_DNA | ecosystem: Environmental > Aquatic > Marine > Coastal | place: USA: Chesapeake...
TAAATGATGCTGAAAAAACAAGTATACTTATTCTTTCTTGCAAATCTATTTGGTAAACATTAGAGCCTTTTGTTATATTATGTAATGATTTTGGATTACTATAATAAGTTTTTATTAAAGGATCGTCTTCATTTAGAGGATCATAAAATTTGCAAATAGTACCTCTGCCGTTAAAAGTTAATCTTACTGCTATTGTAAATGTATATTTGCCATTCTCAGATAACCTGTGAGTATGTAGATCCAATTCATCATCTAAACTTTCGTGTCCTATTAATACAGCAGCATTATCGCAATCAGCTATATATTCTTCAGCAAAATTTTCCAAATCTAAATTTAATTTTTGAAGCTTACGATACAACCAAGGTGCAGAATACATACAAGTCAAAATTGCTTGATCAAAACTATAGGCTAATAACTTAGGAAAGTTATTATCTTCTTTAGCTATCGAACTTATAGGAATTCTCGAGATATTACTAGTTCTTTCTTTGATAAATCTTGATCCTTGCTTTGCTAAAGCAGGCGATGAAATAATCTTTCCTTCTCCTAAGTAATCTTGCATTTTGCCAATTGGCAAAATGTTTTTTATCATAAAATCTTTATGGTAAGGTATCAAGATCCAATTAATTAAATTATTAGATTTTGGATAATCAGTATAAGGAAACTCGCTAACATAATTTTCTAATGAAGTATATCTTTCAAATTTAACAATACCAAAGTTGTGTATTGTATCAAAAGATTCAATTAATTCATCATATCTTTTTCTATTTTCTTTAGCCCAGCTATTATAAGATTCTAAATTCCAAAATATTACTCTTAATTCAGATTTTAAACCATTTATTGAAACATGATTCTCTACTGTAACTACATAATGAGAATTCAATAATAATGAATATAACTCTACAATAATTTTATTAGGATAGATAGGATTATTAGGTTTTTCTTTATAAGTTAATATATTATAAACAATGTAAAATTTATTATTGTAATCAATCATTTCTCGAGTTATGAACTTTGTATATCAGTCAACTTTGATTCGAAGTCAGTCAATTGATAAATGTTTACATTAGATAGAGCAGAATCGAAATCTGGAAAATATCGTTTATAAACAATTGATGCTTTTTTAAGCTCTTCAAGCATCTCTAATATGAGTTCATCATTTAATTCTCCAAAAATTGAAAACCATTCTTCATACTTTTCATAATTTTCAAAAGTGACATGGACCTCTAAATAACGTAAATCATTTGATAGTAGTTCATCAAATGATTTAAAGAATTCAGAAGGCCAAGGATAACAATATTGTAATTTTAGGTAAGATAAAGAATTTTGTAATTCTTGGATAATATCACTGCCATCGTACTCATATGTTGCAACTGTTTTAAATTCAGACATATAAAATTTCCTTATAAATAGTATTATGAATTTATCTTATAAACCTCTAGACATAAACGATTGTGATCAACTGATAGAATTGATAAATCAGCGTCCGTATGTATTTAACGGATATCATGATCCGGAATGGCACAAATCGATTATAGAATCTGCACCTACTTGGTTTCAAGATCCATTATATTTTTTGCCTGCTATTTGGCAAAATGGAAATATTGTATTAGCATTAGTAATAAAAGAAAGTTCTAACTCCCCTAGTTGGGCCTGGGGACATTGGATCTCAAGACATGACTCTGCTAGAATTATGTATACCACCGAAGGCGTTAATATGTTTAGAGAAACAGATCGACAGATTTTCGATGAGATGGAAGTTAATCGAAAATTAAATCGAATAATGCTTTCTTATCGTATTCATGATAGCCAATCTGATCACTTAAAAAATGCTGGTATGAGTAATAGAATGTTTGATTGGATGCGCCGACACAATTACAGAGTATCTAATTATAAATTTTATACAGATTGCGAAGTAGAAGCTAACACTGAAGCAAAGTATTTCTATCAACAAGCATTGCTAGGTAATAGAACTTGGCCTTTTAAAACAGCTATAAGAATTGGAATGTTAATCCAAGGATAACGGCTCGTAGGATTCGCCACTGTCGCCATCGATAATAATAAATTGTATATCGTGTTTTAATGCTTCTACAGCAAATCTATTCCAGAACATTTTTCTCATAGGATGTGATTGCGAGTCATCATAATGTTTTTTACTTTCCCAAGTGGTCTCGATGTCCCAACGTTCATCATCAAAATGCGTATCAACTGCACTAATAAACCCTGGTATTCGAACACTATAATTTTTCATTAATTGTTCGAAAGGTAATCCTTGAGTTGTTACTATTCTGAACCTTTTCATTTTTGGTTCTTCTGTACATTTTAATTTATAATATCTTTTATACATATAAAACTTTCTAAAAAAATATTTAATCTTTTTTTTTAATTCATAAATATTTCACGGAGGATTTTATGCATATTAGACAAGTCACACTCAAATCTTTAGACCCAGAAGACTATTCAAGACTTCCAAATTTTGTACATTCCTTAAGAACTCATAGTATGTACAAATCAATCGTCGATGCTTTTATCAGCACACCAGGATTTATTAAAAAAGAATCTATAATCCGAGAGAGTAAAGAAGGTCAATTTTTTTTAAGTCTTATCTTTTTTGAAGATAAAGAAAGTTTCGATAACGTTATCAATGACGAAACCTTTCAAGGTATCCATATATATTTAGAACTCATGTGTACACAAGAAGGTATCAGTTATGAAATAAAAGACTACGAAGAATACTAATCGTCAAGCAGCAGCCCTGCATCTGGCGTGAAGGATAAAGTTAATGTTATTCTAGGATATTTTTCTTCATTCATAATAACACTATGTCCTTCACTTATTCTAACTATCGTAGCTTGAGTCATTTCAACTTCATCGACCTGAACATAATCCTTATTCATAGTCATATAGAAAGGTGCACCAGTTGGAAGTATTAATCTTTTTGATTTTAAGTTTTCATAAAATAAAGTTTTCGTTCCTTCACAATTCAAAATAGGAAGATTTATTCTAGCAATACTGTCTGTATAATCTTTATGCGGAACACAATCTCGATTATCCCACATCAAAAATATATTTGCATCCTCAAAAAATAACCCATGTTTTCTAAATGCAAGATCAACTTCTGGAACATGTTTTATAAATTGATAATGAGGCAAATTAATAAACGGACCTTTGTACTTTGTTTTATCCATATGTACAGTTTTAGTTTTGATAAAGTCTAATGTTTTTTCTACGATAGTTTCGTAATGATCGACATCAATATGTTTCCAATACTGCATTATAATTTCATTCCATATTTAGAAATACTGCGCTCAATAAGTTTATCTATTTTTTCTGCACTCCATACAGCATTTACAACTAACTGATAACTCTTTTTTCCATGATAATCTATACCATAAACATGGGTACCGTTACTCCAACAAAAACTGTTTGTATCAGTTGGTAATTCTACATATGATACTTGACCTGTTTTAATGTTACCTACATATAAGTTTGGCCGAGTATTTTCGTTGTGCAACATAACTCGAAACTCAGTAGGGCATTTCCAAACCCAGCTTTGTTCTCTGTGCGGAGCAACATCATTAATTTGTTCTAATATTAACATATTAGATATTTGTTCTATTGGAAATAAATCCATTACTTGACTAATTAAGTTGAAAAAGAATTTATTTTTATAAAGTTTTTTTGTATATTTTCCTGTGACTGATCTTCCTTGACTATAACCAGCTTCGTCAGAAATTTGTGTTTTTGTCATTTTTCCATTATCATATAAATCATGTAGATTAAAATCTAACAAACAATTTGCACTTATATGTAATCCTCTGAATTCTGGTTTCCAAGTATCATCGTCTGTTTTAATTATTTCTATACTTTCTCTTCTCCAAATTTCTTCAAACATAGAAAAATTTTTAATTTCTATTTTTGGAAGATCTAATGGTAGCCAAGATAAGTCTTTATATTTTTCTCCTACTTCAGTCATTTTTTCTATATAAGACTCGGACCAAGGTTGCATTGGCCACCATGATGAAGGACAAAATTTACCAAATTGTTGAATACATGGTCCTAGTTTTGTATAACTAGGATTAAGTTTTGATAAATCAAATTGATCAATTTTGGATGTTTGTATTGCTTGTTTAACTTGTTCTAATATCATAAATCTAATTTGTAATTTAAAACGTCCTTATATTTGTTTGAGCTTAATTTATTTACTGTAAAATATCTTACTCTATTAATTTCTTTTTGATTCATATGTTTTTTCTCATGGTATTTATTTGAGGTTAATATAGATCTAAATAAATATCCTCATGCCTGTAGAATTCATATTATTAACAAATGTAGCTAGTCCCATATGGCAAAGATCTATTGGTGCTTATCAAGTAGCAAGTCATTGCAGAAAATCAAATATAAGTTGTCAGGTTATTGATTTTACTGACTTATTTAAAGTAGAAGAACTTGAAAAAATTTTACTATCTTGTATTAGCGACAATACATTGGCTTTAGGAATATCTACAACTTTCTATTACAATAAAGATACTAGAGCAAAATTTATAAGTGCTCAAAGACACTTTAATCAGATCTTACCGAATAATCTTAGAGAATTGTTAAAAAAAATAAAAACAATGTTTCCTAATTTACAAATTACTGGTGGAGGTGCTAATAGCTATCAAATCGAAGGAGACGAACTGTTTGATGTAATATTTCATGGTTATAGTGAACAATCAGTGGCAGAATATCTAATGTCGCTGAAAGGAGAAATTCCTAAAAGATTATGGCCAAAAAAGAATAATCAAATTATAATAGATGGTAAAGCTGCGCATTTTGATATTACTACTTTAGATCACAAGTGGCATATAGATGATTGTGTATTGCCAGGAGAAACATTACCTATAGAAATTAGTAGGGGTTGTATTTTTAAATGTAACTTTTGTTCATATCCATTAAATGGTAAGAAGAAATTCGATTACTTACGAGATCCGGATTTAATAAAAGAAGAACTAATTTATAACTACGAAAATTTTGGTACTACAAATTACTTTTTTACAGATGATACATTCAACGACTCAACACTTAAGGTAGAGGCGTTACATAAAGCTATTACTAATTTGCCATTTAAAATTAAATTTGTAACCTATTTAAGATTAGATTTGTTAAACGCTCATAAGGAACAAATTCCTTTATTAAAAGAAATGGGTTTAGGATCATGTTTCTTTGGAATTGAAACATTAAATCATTCTAGTGGTAAATCAATCGGAAAGGGAATGAAACCAGAACTAGTAAAAGAATTTTTACTAGATTTATATTACAATCACTGGAATGAAGAAATACCATTTACTTGTAGTTTCATTATAGGATTACCAGGAGAAACTGTTGAATCTATTCGAGAAACACATGAATGGTGCAAATCTACTCCTTTTAATGACCTTTGGTTTCCATTATTTATTAAAACAAAAAGTCATTACAAAAGTGAATTTGATTCAAACTATAAAGACTACGGATATCAATTAGACTCTACAGGAAATTGGTATACTGATATAATGAATTATCAACAAGCATTAGAACTAGCAGAAGAATTTAACAATATTGGACTTTATAACGAAAATACTCCTAGTAGTTGGTTATTATTCGGTTTGTTAAGTTATGGTTTTAATATTGTAGATTTAAAAAATACTAAGGTAAAAGATCTTCACGGACCTAGCATATTGTTAAAAAAATTTAATTTATTTAAAGAGTATAAAAAAAAATTACTTAAACAGATTCAAAAATACTGATATTAGTTCTTCCACCAAATCCAAAACTAGCCTTCATAAAAATATTTCCGTTTAAATTTTTCCTATCTGTTATTAATCTTGGATCATCTGATAACGGTTCTGTTAAATTATAATTAGGATGTAGGAATCCGTTTTTAATTGCTTCTAAACCGTAAGCACTTTCGATCAATCCGCAGGCACTCATTGTATGGCCAATATATCCTTTTAATGATACAATTGGAATATCAATTTCAGGAAAGGCTTTTTGAAATACATCAACTTCAATGTCGTCGCCTACTAATGTACTAGTTGCATGAGCATTGAAAAATGATATATCTTGTGCGGTTAAGTTTGCTTGTGTTAGAGCTTGATTAATTAGTTTAAGTTGATTCTCACAAGTCCTATCGTGTGCTGTCATGCTAGTAACTTTTGCACCACTTACTATTGATCTTATTTTTGCTTTTGGAGTAAGATTATGTTGTTGTAAAGTTTCTTCATCACATATAAACCAAAGTGTGCCGCCTTCTCCTTGTAAAAATCCATCACGTTTTTTATCAAAAGGAGCACAAAAGCCTCCTCCAAGAGTCGATAGAGCACTAGTACATTGCCAATGATATTGCATCTTAGATTCAATCGGCATTTCAGCATTTCCAACTATCGCTGCTGAAGTTTGACCAGTCTGTATCAACATCGCTGCAAAATGTAGATTAAACATGCTACTAGTGCAAGCACCATTTAAACTTGTATTAATTCCTTCTAGTTTTAATTTTCCGGCAAGCAATGCTGAAAGAAGGTCATGATTGCCTTGAAACAGTCTAGTAGGACTATATCTTGTAGATCCAGAATTTAAAGAGGTTACTAATTCATCCCTAATTCTAGTGCCTGCGGTAAAAGATCCAAAAATAACAGCGGCATCTTTTGGAATGACTTCTATATACTTGTCGATTATTTCATTACACAAGTCAACAGTCAGTTTATATGTAGTATAGCTTTCGTCGACATGTTGCATATGAAATCCTTTTTTACAAAGGATGTTAGGAACATCATCCGGATTATATCTAATAACAGGTGTTGCTCCCGGAGTGTTTGGCATAGATTTATAATTGCTAGAAACATCACTGCCCAAGCAATCTTTAACTATGTAATCAACAATATAAACGTCTTTCATTTATTTCTTTTTAATTTTAGTAGGATCTTGGCTGTCCGTAATATATCCGACTAGGTCAGACCAAAGTAATAGTTTAGCAATTTCGTGATCATCGATAACTGCTCCAAATTCTTCCTCGACTTGGATAACTAACTCTAAAATATCGATGCTATCAATTTCTAAATTTTTCTTCTTTAATTCGGAAAGTTCTTCTGGTAAGCCTTCAATTTCTTTATTGTTAACCAAACGAAGATCTTTAATATTCATATCTGGAGGCAAAGGATATTGCAAATCCAATTTTAAATATTCATTGATCATTTCAATGAATCGTTTCTCAACTTCTTCTTTAGTTAGTGGTTTCCAATCTTTACTCATTTAAACTCCTTCAAATTATTTAATTTAGAATTCCGGCAGCGGCTTTTAATTTGGCTTCGGATACTATTATTCCTTCTACTTCGATTCTACATTCAAAATCAAAAAGATTTCTTGAATTTCTAATCAATGTAGAATGTACTGTTAGTTGGTCGCCTGGAACTACAACTTTTTTAAATTTTACTTCATCTGCACCTACAAACAGAATTCCTGGTCCTTTATAATATTTGAGCAGATCTTCTGTAGAAACATGATCTTGAATATATTTGAAAGCTAAAATAGTACTGGCTTGAGCCATTGCTTCTATCATCATTACTCCGGGCATTATATGATTACCAGGAAAATGTCCTTGAATATAAGACTCGTTTATAGTTACATTCTTTATAGCTATAATACTATCTTTAGTATAATCTTTGACTTTGTCTATCATGACAAAAGGATATCTGTGAGGAAGGATATCTAGAACTTCTTGAGAGGATAAACTATTCATTAATATATTATAAAGAAAAATGTTACAGAAGTCACGTATTTTGATTAGGTAGTTCGATACTGTCTAGTATATCTTGAAAACTGTAATTAACTCCGTTTATTTTATCGTACCATCGATATGATATCATACTACGGATTCCAACAGGAGCCGTGACACCATGTAGAATATCCACTCGAATAAGATATGAGTCACCATCGTTGGCTGTAAACTCCCCGAGTACATCAAGGTTTTCAAAATCTAATGTTCCTGGTATTGGAGGTTGAAAGTCAGTGTTTTCTTTCAAGTTTTTTCCTTTGATTTGATTCATTTCTGTATTATCTCTCTTGGAATAGAAAGTTGTAGTAGTATTACCTGCTTCAATATAGCAGTTTAATGCAACACATGTTCCTGTATCAATGTGAGGCGGTAATCCAGTTTCTCCTTGTATTACTGTATAGTATGCAAATGATGGCATAATGTGAAATTTGATCTTACCGAAATGCAGGCTTTTAAAATAGTCAAAATCTTTTATTGAAAAATGTGTCAAATGACAAGTTGAGATACCGTATCGTTCTGCTTGTTCTCCTTTAATTCTTTCTATATCTAAATTATCAAATTTAAAATTAATTTTTTTAAACATGTTTATTCCGATGTTAATGCAGTCGAAGTTACGCCATTTTTCAATTTTTTTACTACATCGTGATATTGATGATCACTAGTACCTTTCCATTTATCCTGCCAACTGATTACAGTTTGTATATCAGGATGATTGAAAATAGGACTAAGTTCTGCTATTTCATAACCACATTGTTTTACTCTTTGTTCCAAATTGTAATTAGATAATCTATTAAAAACACAAACTTTGGTACTGTTAGTTCCTAGTTTTCCTGGGAATCCGTGGTTAGCTAATTTTTCCATTGTTGGATCTAAAAGAAAACTAAGCATCTGTTCAGGAGTATAACTTAACAAAAAAGGTGTGCCTTCTAAATTATGTTGTTTCCAAAAATTAAACTGACTGTGTATAACTTCTTCTTCATCTAAATACCATAAATTATTTTGCTGATTTAATTTCATGTGTGGAGGATCATTGCCTGTTATAATAGTACCGGTTAATTGCAAAGTTAACCACATATTAGCTGGAATTTGCCATTGAGCACATTGCATAGATTCAGCTATTTCAATAAGCTTGCCGGATTCTACGAACCAATCATAATTTAAATCTACTATAGTAGGTTTTAAGTTTTTAGCCTCACAAAACTTAAATGCGTATTTTGTTTCATGATAGTTATATTGAGTATTCATAATAACTACTTCAACAGGTATTCCTAAGTCTAATAAAGTTGCTAGTACAAATTCACTATCAAGACCACCACTGTAGCATAGTTGTAGAGGAGCTGTTCTTTGATCATAAATCATTTCACAAGCTATCTTTGTTTCTTCCCAATAGCTTAATACTGGTCTGGTCGGAGGATCTATTTCTACACACCATGTCGATCCATTACCACTGCTACGCATATAGTTACTATGCAATAAATCCATTTTTGTCTAGCCAGTTTCTATAATGAATTTTAGGTTCCTCTAAGTTGGCAGAAGGAAATCTAGCCATTTGTACAGCTTGTGCTTTATCTTGAGAATAAGCGTTTTCCCACATATCGGAGTTAGATTTATAATTTTCTGTAGATTCTTTGATATCCTTATACTTCCAAACTGCCATTTGATTATCGTTAAATGCTCTAGTAACAAATAAGGCCTTGTCCTGCCATTCTATCATAGTATAAGGATAAATTGCTATCCATCTTGCTATAACTTTTCCTGATTCGTCAGAAACTGTTTGCATACTGCCCCAGTCAGCATAACTCCACTTAACGTCTGCTTTACCTTCTATTCCTAACAAATCGTACACTCCATTATGTACTATAGGAATATGATCTACATCTAAAAATATATCCATACTTATTTTAGGATCAGCATTTACTATGTCAATTCTATATTCTTCTAATCTCAAATTTTCAAAATTTAAATTTTCGATTATAGAAAAATCTAACTGCTGTTCAAAAATTAAATTATTAAACACATAGGCTGGTTTAATAAACAACTGTTGTTGATTACAGGCAGAACTTGCTCCAGAATCTTTTGGACAACCGTCTGTATACCAAGACCATCCGTGATATTGGCATCTTATTTCTGATTTAATACCTGAAATTATTCTACTGTTTTGATGAGGGCAAATATTACTTGCTATTTTGAAAGTTCCATAATCGTTAACTAACATTTTTTTGTTATCCAAAACATCGATTGATTTAGATTGCCCAGAGACTAAATCTGTTATGTGTCCTAAAAACATAAAATTTCCTCCAACCTTATTTACCTTACAACAGTCTGCGTGTATAATTAAACTATACTTAGGGAAATTTATGATAATAGGACATGGTATAGATATTGTAGATCTAAAAAGATTTTATAAAATGAATTATAATCGTTTAAAAAAATTGGCTTTAAGAATCTGCACCGAAAAAGAATTTACAGAATTTGTTCAACATGAAAATAAACACCAATACGTTGGAAAGATTTGGGCAGCTAAAGAAGCGATATCTAAAGCATTTGGTACAGGAATAAGAAACAACGTAACTTGGAAGAATATGCAAATAGAATCAAATGAATATGGCAAACCATGTGTTTGGTTGAATGAATGTTTATCGGGTCCAATATGTCATCTAAGTATTAGCCACGAAAAAGACTTTTTAATTGCCAGTGTTATATTGGATACAAAATGATTTACGCAAAGACTTGGGAACCTGGAACAGATAAATCATTAGATGATTTGTTTGAATCGTTACGAGAAAAAATTTATCTAAGTCAACAACATCCACTTTGGTCAAATTATAATAAAGATCATTTTAAAAAATGTTGTGCCCTTACAATATCCTTTGAAAAAGATATTCCTATATTTTGTGCTTCAATTCTTTCAAGAAAGATATGGCCAGAAGGCACTTATAGAATAATGAATAGATATTGGAGAATAAGCGGAGATCATAATTTTTTAAAAACGATCAGTCCTGGCTCTGCTATATTAACTTTAAGCCAATTAGAATGGGCAAAAAGTCAGACAAATTTTAAATTGGCATTTATTAGTAGACAGTATGAACATTGGCAGAAATTTATTATTGATCAATTTAACAAACATCAAATAAAATTTCAAAGTGATAACTATAAATATCTAACTTGCGATAATCAGAACGATATCACCTGTTGGCAAAAAATTATTTTTCAAGGAGAATCGGATATACTTGAAAAATGGACTAGAAAATGAAAAACAAAAGTTTATATACATTAATTATACCTATACACTTAGCAGCTATAAGTGTGTTTTGGTTTTCTACATTTTCTCTTTTACATTTACTTTATCTAATCTTAGGTTACACTTTTATAAGTGGATTAGGAATAGGAGTTGGATTACATCGATGGGCTAGTCATAGATCTGTAAAATTAAACCGTATAGCTAAACCAGTAGTTATCTATGCAAGCATACTTTCTTGTCAAGGACATCCATATTGGTGGGCTGCTGTTCATCAAAGTTTACATCATAGATTTACAGATACCGATAAAGATATTCATAGTCCTGTAAATGGTAAATGGAATGCTTTTATTGGTTGGCTTTTTAATCACGATACAGCTACGATTAATTATAAAACTATTTTACACTTAACTAATGAACCCTTATTAAATTTTAGTCAAAAATTTTATCTGCCTATTATATACCTTAGCTGGATATTGTTTGGATTTTTAAATTTAGATTTTTTACTTTGGACTATCATTTTACCAACTGTAATAGCTTTACACCTTGAAGGAATTATTAATACCTTTTGTCATGGAAAATATGGATATAGAAATTTTGCAACCAAAGATTTATCATGCAATGTACCAATTTTAGGATATCTGGCATGGGGTAACGGCTGGCACAATAATCATCATGCTCATCCTGGCCACTTTGATTTTGGAAAGACCATAAGTGGTAAGAAAGAATTTGACCCTTGTACTCTTTTTTTACCTTTTATTCGACAACGTTAACTTTTTGGTATATTAAAAAATACAAATCAAATAATTTAGTAAAACTTTTAGGATTAATGTTTTCCAAATCTATTTCTATTTGAAATTCGTCTTCACAGGCAACAATAATTTCAGTTAGAGATAAGCTATCTAATCTTAAATCATCTTTAATGTTGGATTGTAAAGAAACTTCACATCCTTTTTTTACATATGGTTTGGTAATTTCTATAACTTGTTTTTCTATATTATTCATAGTAAAATATTTATGAAGCAATAAATAAGTTACAATTTTTTTAAGACTAATATGAATAAACTTACGTACAATGTAGAAGATATATTTGAAGAAATAGACGGAGACCCTGACAACATACTCATGAAAATACCACAGGAAATTTTAGATCACAATGGTTGGAAAGAAGGTGATGAATTGAGTATAACAATCGAACACGGAGCTATTGTAATAGTAAAAAATGGCTAAAAATAGTGAACTAATAGAATTTACAGGAACTGTAATAGACGTATTACCTAATAGTACTTTCAAAGTAAAGGTAGATGATAACTCGCATGAACTGGTGTGTTATATGGGAGGTAAACTGAAGCAGCATAAAATTAAAGTAATTTTAGGAGATAGTGTTCGAATTGAAGTTAGTCCATATGATTTAACCAAAGGCAGAATTACTTTTAGACTCTAGTTGACAAATATTTTGATTGATAGTATAATTACTGAACTATCAATTTATTTGGAGCACTTATGGACTTTCCTGTACAGCGAGCACTAGAACTAGCTTGTGCTGCTCAACGTTATAATAATTGCTATCAAAAAGAAAGCGAAACTGTGTACAGCGAAGAAGGCAAAGCCTTAGGCTATAAATATAGCAACAAAATGTTAATGTTGTGGACTATAGATGAACAGAAACGCAGTAAAACAGATCCAGAATATTTGCCACCATTAATTCAAATCGATGAAAGTGATATTAAACTTACAGAAGCAATTCGAACGTATTATAGACGTTTAATGTTTTCAGTTTTAGCACAACCAGACAATCAATTTCTACAAGAAGTTCTAAGTCTTCTTAACAAAGAGACAATGAATGAAAATAAAATGGGTTTTATTGCTTGCTTACCCCATGTATATTTTAAAGATAGAAAACGTAATGATATTGATAAAATTGTAAGAACTTGTGATAACACCTATTTGGCCGATAAAGAAACAAAACTACTAAATTTGCAAGCAACTGTAATAGATTGTTCTCGATCAAAAAACTTCGATGCATATAATGTTCTTGCTATTGTTGACAATAAATTAGTAAGTTGGTTTAGTAAGTTTCCAATAAATCAAAATTTAATTACTATTCAATCTGCTAAAGTAAAAGATAATAAAGAAAATTGGCTTAATAAAAAGCCAGAAACAAGATTAAATTATGTAAAGGTTAAAAAATGAAAATAGCAGTAACAAGTGATGTGCATCTTGAATTCGGAGATTTGGATTTACACAATGATGAAAATGCCGATGTTTTGATACTTGGCGGCGATATCTTTGTGGCTGATGACTGTAAAAACTTTGGTCTCGTTGACGAGCAGATAATGGCAGCTACTCCTAACATGTTAGCTCGTGGTCAGCGTTATAGAGATTTCCTAAAGCGTTGTAGCGAAAGATTCCCCCAAGTGATTCTTATCATGGGCAATCATGAACACTATCACGGTGATTACGCAGAAACTGCCAGTATAATTCGCACACTAGTCAGTGAGTTTTCTAACGTACATTTCTTAGACAAAGAATGGCGCATCATCAATGGTGTATTGTTTTTTGGTGGTACACTATGGACCGACATGAATAATGAAGATCCAAAAACCCTAAGTTATATCGCAGGTATGATGAACGACTACCGAGGAGTTCAAAATTCCTCAAAAATGGTTTCTTACAGAGTACCAGATATGACTAAAGACGAAGAAGATGCTTGGACTTTTAAAGAAAGACCTGCTCAATTTAGACCAGAAGATAGTGTCGAGGACCACAAAGCATTCTTAAAAGAATTGGATGCTGTATTAACTTTACATCCTGATTTAACTACTGTAGTAGTAGGTCATCATGCACCAAGTAAGGCAAGTACACATCCTCGTTACAAAACTGAAGTTATAATGAATGGTGCATACAGTACCAATCTTGATAACTTTATTTTAGATCGTAGGCAAATCAAGTTATGGACTCATGGGCATACACATGAAGACTTTGATTACATGATCGGTACTACTCGCATCGTTTGTAATCCTCGCGGATACGATGGTTACGAAGAAAGAGCAGATAACTTTAAATTAAAATACGTGGAGGTTTAAATGAGAGATCAACTTTTAAAAACAGCAGCAAGCCACTTTCAAAGTCATATCGACAAACATCGAATGAACGTTGAAATTATGTTAAACAATCCTATGGCTATTCATGATCATACAGATTGGATGTCAGCTATAGAAAATGAAATTGCACAAATTGCCGAATATGAAGATAAATTAGAAGTTTTAACTAAACACTTTGGAGTATGATGTGTTAGACTGTCTAATACTTGGGGATAGCATTGCTAAGGGTATAAGCGACATAAGGAAAGAATGTGTCGCTTATGTTCAAAGCGGAATCAATAGTCGTGACTGGAATGATCAATTCATTAAAAAAATACGCCCTGCTAAGTCTACTATTATTAGCTTAGGCAGTAATGATTTTAAAAATTTAAATTCAGAAATAGAATTAGTCTCATTAAGGTCATATGTAAATTCAGATCATGTTTATTGGATCGTTCCTGCTAACAAATCAGAAAAACAAAATCTAGTTAAAAAAATAGCTAGACTTTATGGGGATACCTTTGTTATAATTCCTGAACTGTCTACTGATAAAGTACATCCAACTTTAAATGGTTACAAACAATTAAGTATATTAACTAAGCCAATGGAAAAATAAATGGAAAATATTACATCTGTAGAGCAAGCAGTAGAAGTTACTGCTGCAAATTTAAAAAACCTTTTATTGCATCTTGTTACTGAAATTAAAAGATTAGAGGAAGAAAATGCAGAACTCAGACGAGCAGCAGAACCAGAAAAATACGACAACTGAAAAAATTCCACATGTATTTCTATTCATGTGGGATATGTATGGCCTCGAGTTTTGTCAAGATATAACTAAGATCGAAAAACGTAATATGATCGCCGCCCTCAAAGGAAAACCTTTAGAACGTCCTTTTAATTTAAATCTCATGTTAATGAGAGCAAGAGTCAATAGTCAACGTAATTACGAAATTTATAGCATGACTGTAGAAAACGGAATTAGTGAAGAGGATGTTATAGATTGGTTTAAATCAAATCCTCAAAATGCAGTAGACTTAATTAGATCTCGAGGCAGAGAAATTTATAGATTAGGTAATACAGCTAAACCTGTGATAAGTTAAAGGAACATTATGCCACATTTAGTACCAATGGTAGTTGAACAAGAAGCACGTGGTGAACGTGCATATGACATCTATAGTCGCTTACTTAAAGATCGTGTTGTCATATTAGATACTGATGTTAACGAACATTCAGCAAGCCTTATTGTAGCGCAGCTACTATTTTTAGAAAGTCAAGGAAATGAGGATATTAACTTCTTTATCAACAGTCCTGGCGGAGTAGTTACTGCTGGCATGGCTATTTACGATACAATGCAGTTCATTCGGCCTGACGTTGCCACAATCGTTATGGGGCAAGCTTGTAGTATGGGCAGTCTCCTTGCTTGTTCTGGTGCTCCTGGTAAACGTAAAATGCTCCCGAATGCGCGACATATGATTCATCAACCTAGCGGCGGCGCACGTGGACAGGCTACAGATATGCAGATACAGGTCGAAGAAATTCTTAAAATGAAAAAGAGCTTGACTGAAATCTACGTGAAACATAATAGTAAAGGTAAAACTTACGAACAGCTACTTTCCGATATGGAGCGTGATAAGTTTATGAGTGCTGAAGAAGCTCTAGAATATGGACTTGTAGACGAAATCGTTAGCAAAAGATAATATGCGTTTATAATCGGCTGTCATAGTTTGCTATAAATATGTATAGGAGCAGACTATGGCCCAAACAGTGTTTGATTGGTCCAAACTGGATCGATCTACCATTTATCAATATTTCAATGGTGCCCAAAAACATGTTGTAGGGCAGGTACTAACTATTGAAGAAATACATCGTATTCTTGCCAATCAAGCTAAAAAGCACTTACCCGTAAGAACCAAGATGCTGCGCAGTGCAGAACAAGAACCCGGAATTTTGTATATCGGGGGCTGTTATTACGGTGATGAAGATGAAGAAAATGAAAAACGATTTATTGAAATAGTATTCAGTTATTTCATTTGGGACGAATATCTTAAAATTACCCGATATCGATGGCACAGAATATGCGAGGTTTTTGCTGACACACTATTGCATGAAATCATACACATGAGACAATATAGAACTAGAAAATTTAAAAATATTCCTGGATATAACAGTCAAGCTCATTTAATAAGTCAAAGAAAAAATCAAAATTATTACGGACACCCTGATGAAATCGGTGCTTATGCATTTAACATTGCCTGTGAATTACACGATAAATTTGGTAAAAATCAAAGTTTAGTTAAAAAATATTTAGATAGCAATCAAGCGGCTAGATCTAGACGCAGTAGTTATTACAGATATCTTAAGGTATTTGACTGCGATCATAACCATACTGTGATTAAAAAACTTAAGAAAAAAGTAATTTATTATTTGCCTTATGCCGAGATTGGCAAACCGTTTAAAACTTCAGATTTCTTGACATACTAAAAATTTTATAGTATACTCCGAACATTACTAACTAACTTCTAAAATTTTATGTCTGATCCTTGCGATTCAATTATTCGTAGTTTAGAAATTCATAACAGCCGATTAGACAAAGAAGCTATTATTTTGGCACAAGCAGAATTCGGCAACGATGAATTTTTCAAAGGCGTTAAGTTAGCATTAGATCCGATGATTACGTTTGGTGTTAAGAAAGTTCCTACTCACAGTGGACCGGATGGTCAAGGACTGCCTTGGGAAGTGTTCGAGGACCTAGCAGACAAACTGAATAAAAGAGAACTAACTGGACATGATGCTCGAGATGCTATCGAATTATGTTTAACTATTGCTAAGAAAAACGAATGGAACGATTGGTACCGTCGTATTCTAATTAAAGATCTACGTTGTGGCGTAAGCGATAAAACTGTTAACAAAGTAGTGGAGAAAATAAATGCAGATTATATTGTACCTACTTTCAGTTGCCAGCTTGCTCACGATAGTGCTAATCATGAAGGAAAGTTGGCAGGACAAAAACTTATCGAAGTCAAGCTGGATGGTGTGCGTGTTATTACTATTGTTTGGCCAGATGGTCGTGTTCTTCAATTTAGCCGGAATGGCAAAGAGTTTGTAAACTTTGGACATATTGCAAAACAGATTAGTAAAGTAGCACACGGCTTTAATGAGCCTATGGTTCTCGACGGTGAAGTGATGTCTAGTTCATTTCAAGATCTTATGAAACAAGTACATCGTAAAGAAAATGTTGCTGCGGGTGATGCAGTTCTAAATCTGTTTGATTACCTACCTTTAAAAGAATTTGAACAGGGTATTAGTTCGGTAAAACAAATTCATCGCAGCGTAATGCTGCAAGAATGGTATGATAATGTTCGAGATCAATTACTTAATGTTACTGTATTACAGCATCAAGAAGTCGATCTCGATACAGAAGAAGGAAAGAAAAAATTTCGAGAAATCAATCAACGTGCAGTCGATGGCGGATACGAAGGAATTATGATTAAGGATCCTAGTGCTCCTTATGAGTGCAAAAGAACCGCAAGTTGGTTAAAACTTAAACCATTTATTGAAGTTAGTTTGGAGATTAAAAATGTTGAAGAAGGCACTGGAAGAAATATTGGACGCCTTGGGGCACTGGTCTGCGAGGGTAATGATGACTCTAGGCTCATCAGGGTTAACGTGGGGTCCGGCTTTAGCGATGCTGATCGCGATATTTTTTGGAATTCACGGAGCGATCTTTTTGGCAAAATTGTAGAAGTAAGAGCCGATGCAATTACACAAAATCAAGACGGAAGTTATAGTTTAAGGTTTCCTAGGTTTCTTCATTTTAGAGGTTTTGAATTAGGAGAAAAGATATAATATATCATAACAGGAGAATGGCTTATGATTACAAAAGGATCTATATGGCAAAGTAACGATGGTAGAAAATTTCAAGTTATTTCTGAAATAGAAGTAGAAGGAAATTCATGGGTTCACTATCGCAGAATAGATAGTGAATATGATGAACCAAAAGAATTTAGCTGTTATACAGAAAGCTTTTTAAGCAGATTTTCGAAATTACCAGAAAATTGAAGGAGATAAATTATGTTTGTTGGAACTTATAGAACTGCCGCCGAAGTTAATTCGGCTATGATTCGCGTTTATCAAAATATGATGCTGGCTGTTTTAGTCAGTATGCTGACTAGTTTAGTAGTTAGTACCAGTGCTACACTAATGGCTGTGCTTTTCGGCACACCTTTAAAATGGCTAATAATGTTAGCCCCTATTGGTTTTATTTTGTTTTTTAGTTTTAAAATCGAAGATCTTAGCAAATCAACAGCAACTATTTTGCTGTATGTTTTTTCAGCTTTAATGGGTCTTAGTTTTAGTGCTATTTTTGTTGTCTATACTAGTGCTAGCATTTTCATGGCATTCATGAGTGCTGTTATACTATTTGGTTGTATGACCTTTTATGGTTATTTTACTAAACGCAGTCTTGAAAATGTTGGACAATTTTTGATTATTGGCTTAATCGCTATTTGTATTGCCAGTATCATTAATATTTTTGTAGGTAGTAGTGTGATGACTACAGTTATTAGTGCTCTAGCAATTGTAATCTTTTTAGGACTTACGGCCTATGATACACAAAGAATTAGAGAAATTGTAAGTTATGATAATAATGGTAATGCTGAAGTGGCCGGAGCATTGACTTTATACCTAAATTTTATTAATATATTCTTAAACCTATTACAACTTTTTGGAATTAAAAACGAATGAGAAATTATTGGGCTTGTAGTAAATTTGCTGATTGGCTTAGGGGCACTTCTAAGCTAGGTGCTGCCACAGGAAAAGAATGGCGTGAGTGGGAGGAAGCTGCTCGAGCTAAACATTCTTTCCGTTACTGGTTAGCTGAAGAGGGTTTGGATAAACTTCAGAATATTTGGTGTTGGCTCCCAGATCGAATTAACGATATACGCTATTACATCAACAATCGTTGGGTTACACAAACTCACGCCTTAAAAGCACACTCGAGAGATATCAAACGTGGCGAGTGGCGTGATGTAGGTAATCGATTTCTTCCTTGTCTAATGAACGAACTTGTAGACTTTGTAGAAATTGAACAAGCTTGGAGCCATTGTATCTGGGACGACAAAGCACGTAAAAAGTATGGTTATCCTTGGTGGCGTCGTTGGTTCCGTCAATGGCGTTGCCCGGAGGCAGGAATTGATCATTTGAAATGGGCAATGACTCTAACTAATAAGGATTTTATTCAAGAAGGTGAGAAGGAAGAACCTACCCATCAAGCCATAGCTGCTAAGGAAATTTTTGAAATTTACACTTGGTGGAAGGAAGTATATCCAAAACGTCCAGATGCATATGATGCTAGTGGGTGGAGTGCTTATTGTGATATGCGTCGTGAAAAGGGTTATCATCTGCTTGACATGGAAGACCGAACTGAAGAAGAGGCAGCAATTCGTGATGCAGCTCTAGCCAAACACAATGAAATCGAAAAGGCGTATAACGATGAAGACGAAGCTATGATGATTCGTCTTATCAAAATTTGAGAAAGTCTTTGGACCTAATAAATAACAGACAAAAGGAGAACGCTATGAAATTAATCACAGCTCTATTTCTTGCTACTACAATGTCATTTGCTGTGGCAGGCGAAGAAAAGAACGTCAAAGTCGATGGTAAGACCTATGAAGTTCGTGTACCAAAGTCAGCTAAAATTGACTGCAAGGATGCTAAGAACGCAGATAAAACTGAGTGCAAAAAGCAGCCTAAAGAAATGCCAAAAATTGAAAAGCCGGTGGTTCAGGCTCCAAAAGACGAACCAAAAAAGAAGTAAATTTATCAACAACACCCGGACCTCTGATGCATAGCTCACGTTCGGGTTTTATATAAGAATCAAAATGAACGAATACAGTGCCGTAATTTCTGCTATAAATTTTGTTAATAGTGCTTTTTTATTAACTCTTGGACTAATCATAATTGTTGCAGGATTGCTAATTATTAATAATTTAATAATGAGATTTTACATTTCAATGGGTATTACTAAATGGATTAAAAATACCATTATGAATCCTGCAGAGCCTCAAAAAGAACCAGTTGACAAAAAAGAACCAACTGTGTTATAATTACTCATAATTAACAACTAGGAGTGATTATGGCTCGCGTCAAATCTAAAAAAGTCGTTGGAAAATCTGCAACTCCCAAATCCAAAAAGGATACTAGTCCAAATTGGGAAGGTAGCGAAAATTGGGACATCAATAAGTTTTATGCACATTTTCATAACAGTTCTTTATACTACAGATCAGAATACGGCGGTAAGGAACTCAAGCCTCAAGTTATTAAATGGTTAATGCAAAAAGGAGTGGACAAAAGCATTATATCGTCGTTTAAGCGTACTAAAGACTGGCGCAGTCATCTTACTATGGGTACTATTGCTTCGTGTTTGCTGAAGGGTATGCCCGAACAAAGAGCCGATTTTAATAACGGCAAGAATACAGCAGATTGGTTATTAGCAGAAGTACAAAAAGTTATTGAATCTGGAGACTATAATGTTGAAGAAGCAACAGAAGATGAAGCTAAATCTGCAACTGTGCAGCCTAGTATTCAGGATCGCCTGCGTGAAGTAGCTATCTCGATGACCGAAGACATTGAAACAGCTATCGAAAATTGGCAAACTGACCCTGAAGAGTTCGATCCTAAAGCATTTAAGGTTCTTAACTTGCTAAAAGGTAAAGATGCAAAGGCAGCTCACGCACGTATCATTCGTGACTTCTATGCTAAAAACTTAACAGAATTAGAAGAACTAGCCAGTGGTCAAGCAGACGAGCAATTGCGCGAAGCATATAGCCATCGTAGCAAAAAACATATTCGAAAGTTGATTGATTTCTATACTGAAGTTAATTCGGCATGCACTATGCTCATGCAGGAAAGCAAGGTTAATCGTAAGCCTCGTGCCAAAAAGGTCGTTCCTGCTGATAAGATTGTAGCTAAACTCAAATATAAAAAGTCAGACGAACCTTTAAAATTGGTCAGTATCAATCCTACAGATATTATTGGTTCGAAAGAACTTTGGATTTATAATACTAAGAGTCGCAAATTAGGCAAATATGTTGCTGCTGATTTTAGCGAACTTAATGTTAAAGGTGCAAGTATTACTGGTTTTAACGAAAATCTAAGTGTACAAAAGACTTTGCGAAAACCAGCAGACCAGCTAAAAGAATTTAAGTCTGCGGGTAAAGTAGCACTACGTAAGTTTTTAGACGAGATTAAAGCTACTGATACTAAGCTAAACGGTCGTATTAATGAAGAAACAATACTGCTGAAAGTGCAGTAATTGAAAAAGCGCCATAGATAAATACTCAAAAGAGAGTATTTCTATGGCAATTAATATCTACGAACCAATGAAATTTAGTAGTCAGGGTATAGAAGATCTGGCTACACAACCTAGCCTTAAAGTAACTAACGGTAGAATTACTGTTGATACAATCGAACCTACAAAAGAAATTGTATTTACAGCTAATAATCTTGCTGATTTAGAAGGTAAAGGAATAAAATGGACCGATGGACGCAAAAGTAAAAACCTTGTTTTGAAACAAGGAATACTTAATAGCGATCTGTCCATTAATTTAAAAGAAGACCTTGACTTCAAAATTAATGAAACTAGTGTTCTAAACTTTAATGAATTAGGTAATACAGTAACTAAAAGTAATCTTAAAACTTTAGGCACATTAAAATCACTAAAAGTTGCTGGTAATACTGAACTAGGAGAATTTGTTTTTGTTAACAGTGATTTTAACCGGATCGGCATAAACACTGATGCACCTCCTGCTGCTTTATCAATTTTTGAAAACAATAGTCTTGTAGGTATTGGCAGTAAAAAAAATAATCATGCATTTATAGGAACCTTAAACAATAGTAGTTTAGACATTGTAACGGATGGCACACCAAGAATTAGTTTGTTAGGTAACGGTGACATTAAGATCAATGGTAAACTAATCGCCGATTCTGTTGAAACTGAAGCTACACCTTATCTATTATTCAAAGAGACAACTACTGAAACAAATTATGGAAAAGGTATAGTCTGGCATCAATTACATGGTCCTAACAAACAGTTTATAATTCAGGCTTCTCCTGATAGAATATTCAGCACAGAAACAATAGACTTAGACGAAGGTAGATATTTTTCGATCAATAACATGCCTGTGCTTAATTCAAAAGAATTAGGACCTAGTGTTATATTCAGTAACTTAGTTAAAGTAGGAGTACTCCAAGAACTGCAAGTAGCTGGCGATGCTGCTGATTCTAGAAAAGTAATGACCAGTCGACTTGAAATAGGTCAGTTTATTATTGATGAAGATGCATTAATAGTAAGAGATAAATTAGAAGTAAAACGTAACGAGAGTACAGACTTAACTATTTCTGAAAACATAATTATAGGTAATAGTTCTGATACTGATAGATCAGTAAGTGTATATGGTAAACTAGTAGTCGGCTCAGCTTCACCTGCACCGGATGTAGAATTAACTGTAAATGGTGCTGTAAGTTTTAGTAATAAAAAATTCCAAGTTGGTAATAGTATGCCTAATTCAGGCACTTATAACAAAGGCGATATTGTATGGAATAACGACCCACAACCTAATAATTACATAGGATGGGTTTGTGTCGTTTCAGGCACTCCAGGTGTTTGGTTACCTTTTGGATCTATCGCTTCTCGATAAATTGAAAATAACAGTTATAGGTAATGGGCAAAGCCGTGAAGGCTTTGCTCTTAATCAAATAAGTAATTTTACTATCGGTTGTAACGCTATCCATAGAGATTTCATCTGTGACGAATTTGTCGCGGTAGATAGACGTATGGTTGATGAAATATTACGTAACGAAGGTTCTAAAAATAAAACGATTTATACTAGAGAAGATTGGGTAGAAAACTATGCTAAACATCAAAGAGTAAAATCACTTCCTAAGTTGCCATTTAACGGTGTTAACAAACACGATCAACCGTTTCATTGGAATAGTGGTCCTTATGCAGTGTTGATTGCAGCATTGAAAGAACCTAAACAAATTGAGCTATTAGGATTTGATCTTTGGAGTAAAACAAGTTTTGTAAATAATATCTATAAAGGTACTCCAAACTATGCAGGAGCACATGATAGGAGAGTAACTCCAGATTTTTGGATATTTCAATTAAAAAATATTTTTTGTCATTTTAAGAATATTAAATTTATACAATGCCAACCTGAAGATTGGAGAATTCCACATCAATGGATTGATATTAATAACTTGACAATACAAAAAATATAAGTACAATATACATCAGCGGCCTCACTGGTTTTCATCCCGCTTTACAAATTCTGCAAGCCTATGCTAAAATATAACATAGGAGAATATAATGTTTTTATCTGAAGTTTACCCATCGAGAGTATACAAATATACTAGTACCAAAGAGTATCACGATTCTTTTCCATGTGCATATCGTCAATGGAGAGCTGATAGCCATTGTAATTTGATACATGGTTACAGTTTTTCAATGAAGTTTTATTTTGGTACTGATCATTTAGATGTGCGTAATTGGGCGGCAGACTATGGTGGATTAAAAGAACTTAAAAAGATTTTAGAAGATCAATTTGATCATACTTTATTAGTAGCACAAGATGATCCAGAAATAGAAACATTTAAGCTACTACAAGAAAAGAAATTAGCCAAACTGACTATTTTACCTAGATTAGGTTGTGAAGGATTGGCCGATATGCTTTACAAATATGTTAATGGTGTTTATATTCCTGATATGTGGGGTCCCGGAGAGGCAGAAAGACTGTGGTGCTATCGTGTTGAAGTTCGAGAAACACAATCGAATATGGCTTTTAGAGAAGGACACAGAGAATGGAATGAGGATTTATTTGCGTGATCAAAATACGAAATTTCGAAATAGGCAAAGGACAACCATTAACAGTTATTGCTGGACCTTGTCAGATTGAATCATTGGCTCATGCTAGAATGATTGCTAACGAAGTAAAAGAAATTACACACCAACTTGGTATGAATTTCATTTATAAAAGTAGCTATGATAAAGCCAATCGAACCAGTATTAGCACAAAACGTGGATTAGGTATTGATGAAGGCTTGAATATATTAAATGCTGTAAAACACGAAGTAGATGTTCCAATTTTAACAGATATTCATCATCCTGAACATGCACAATATTGTGTAGAAGCACAAATCGATGTGTTACAAATTCCAGCGTTTCTTTCCAGACAGACAGATTTATTATTAGCTGCGGGGCAAACAGGGCTTGTGGTTAATATAAAGAAAGGACAGTTTATGGCACCAGGTGATGCTGCCAAGGCTGCTGAAAAGATTGCCAGTACCGGCAATCATAGAATCATGTTATGTGAAAGAGGAGTTACATATGGATACAATAATCTTGTGGTTGACATGCGTAGTTTACCTATTATGCAACGTTCTGGTTTTCCCGTGGTCTTTGATTGTACACACAGTGTGCAGCAACCTGGAGGAATGGGAACAAGCTCAGGTGGAGATAGATCAATGGTCCCATACTTGGCACGGGCGGCAATAGCAACAGGTTGTGTGAATGCGGTATTCATAGAAACTCACGAAAATCCAGATCTAGCGCCTAGTGATGGTCCTAATATGATACCCTTACATCAACTAAATGATTTACTAGTAAGTATAAAAAAAATTTATGAGGCTGTGAATGGATAATTGGCTTGTGTGTTTAAAACACGGAGACAAATATAACCATTTTTATGTTAATAAACTGTATAACATGGTTAAAAGACATACTACCATACCTTTTAACTTTGCCTGTATAACAGAAAATCCTGCTAATCTTGATGTAAACATTAAAATTATACCGCTTCCTAAATCTAAAGTTTTATCAGGATGGTGGTATAAGCCTTGGGTCTTTAGTAAAGAACTTCCATTACAAGGTAATATACTTTTTTTAGATCTTGATATTGTAATAATAAAAAATATTGACGAATTATGGCAATATAATGATAATAGTTTCTCTATAATTAGAGATTTTAATCGAAGCACAATTAAAAATTGGGCTAAATTTAACAGCAGTATTTTTAAATTCGCCCAAGGATCATACAGTTTTGTATGGGATAATTTTATAAAAGACACTAGTGTAATGCGAAGATTACACGGAGATCAAGATTGGATTTTTAGTCAAATTAAATCCAATTTTCAATTTTGGCCAGATGAATGGATACAAAGTTATAAATGGGAAGTAAGAAACAGAAATGACATTGTAAAAGAAGGCCTTAAAAGAAAATTTAGAGATGTAGCTAATCCTATTATAAAACCAGAAACTAAGGTATTAGTTTTCCACGGAGACCCGAAACCTGACGAAGTTCAGGATCCAATTATTATTAATAACTGGCAATGAAAAAATTATGGAAAATTTGGGCTAAAGCTCTTGGAGAAAAATCAGGTAGTTCGGAGAAAGAAGCTGATCAAATAGCTTGCATACGAACTGCAATTGTGTTAATATATATTGTGACAAATTTTTTTATTATTGCAGGCATTTTAAGACATTGGAATGATTAAACGTATAGGGTTCGCTTGTAAATGGATTGACTATCCGCATCAAGTAGATAGCATCAAACCTAAAGATGATTGTAAAAAATATAACACGGGTGCTACTACTGTGGCTTGGCTTAATCGTCAATCTAAAGAAGTAGCAGAACAAAAACTTTGGGACCTTATGGTCCAAAATATCGAAGCAACTAGATTACTCGTAGAACGAGTGGGGGATTTAAATGAACGACTTAGAATGGTTCGTATCAGTTCTGACATTTTACCAGTATACACTGAGCGGACTTGGAGTTATTTTTGGCGTCGCAATGACGTTAGGACTTACTGTGAA
>Ga0129333_10000920_pt1 | contig 25956 bp, 20 predicted proteins | sample CPB6_08_DNA_FD_94474 | JGI IMG/M metagenome (GOLD analysis project Ga0129333, IMG submission 94474) | Freshwater to marine salinity gradient microbial communities from Chesapeake Bay, USA - CPBay_Sum_0.6_0.8_DNA | ecosystem: Environmental > Aquatic > Marine > Coastal | place: USA: Chesapeake...
ATGTCGCATCACGAACTTCAGCTCCGGGAAAAACCAGCACACCTCGTCGACGAGCTCGGCATGTTGCGGCGCCATCGGCAGTCGCGGCCCTGGCACCCCGACGTTCACGAACACCGGCAGATCAAGATCGACACAGGTCGCGTAGATGGGATAAACCTTTTTGTCGTTGATGGGCACCTGGGGGTTGTTGCCGCAAGGGAAGAAACTCACGGCGTGAATCTGCCCCGCCGCCTTCAAGCGACGGATCTCGCGCACTTCGTCCATGCCTTTATTGGGATTGACGTGATAGTCGAAGATGAAGCGGTCCGGATAGACCTCGCGTGCCCGCTTGCCGCCTGCCGACCCTTCCCAGAAACCCACCATGGCGCGCGCGATGTGGAAGCGATCCATCTGCGAGACCGTGTAATCGACGTAGTCGGAGTCGGTGGGCAGTACCGGAATATCTTTGAACATGTACTGTGCCGGCATCTTGAACGCCTCGCGGCTCTCGCGATCGAGCAGCAACGGCAAATACGGCGTATACCACTCGGTGTTGGTGGCACTGACGGGTATCCCCAACATCAAATCGAAAACCTTGGCGCCCTGCGGAAAACCCATTTTTCGCTGCTCCCGTTCTTGTCCTGTCACGATACGCCGTAGCGACGGCGCAGCTGGACCTTGTCGACCTTGTCGAGATGATTACGCGGCAAGGCCTCGTGCTGCACCAACACTTCGGCCGGCACCTTGTAGGCCGCAAGATGCGCCGCCACGTGCTGCTTCACCTGGTCGCTACCAATACGCCCCGCCGAGGCATGCGGCACGACGATCGCCATCAGGCGCTCACCGAGTCGCGAATCGGGCACCCCGAAAGCCACCGCCTCGGCCAGACCCGGATGCGCAAGCAGCACCCGCTCGACCTCGGCACAATAGATGTTCTCGCCGGCGGAAATCACCATGTCTTTCTTGCGATCAACGATGTAGAGAAACCCCTCGGCATCGAGATAGCCGATGTCGCCCGAGCGCATGTAGCCTTCGTCGTCGAAAGCGCGAGTCGTCTCTTCGCGATCACCCCAATACTCGAGCATGTTCGATACCGAACGCATGCAGATCTCGCCCGCTTCGCCGGGCGCGGCGACGCTACCGTCGTCACGAACGATTTTGACGAGGGTCGTGGCGAGCACCCGACCTGCGGTGCCGGGATGCGCAAGATATTCTTCGCCCACCGACATGGCCACGGCGCCCGTGGTTTCGGTCATGCCGAACCCGGTGCCGGGCACGGCACGCGGAAACGCCTTGGTGATCTCGCTCAGCATGCCGGCCTGCAGAGCCTGACCGCCCGTCGACACGCTGGTCAAAGATTGGAGATCGTGCTGCGCAATCTTCGGCGAACGCAGCAGGTCCCACATCATGGTCGGCACGCAGGGAAACTGTGTCACTTTCTCGGTTTCGATCAACTGCAAAGCCGCTGCGGCATCCCAGCGTCGCATCAGCACGATCTTGCCGCCACGCACCAAGGTCGAAAGCAATCCGGTGTGCAAACCGCTGGTGTGAAAGAACGGGAACATGAGCAGCACGCAGGTTTGCGGAGACATCGCCGCGAGCTGTTCGAGCGTCATGCCGTAGCGCGCCGCCATGTCCGCGGCAATCCGATAGCCGGCATAGAGATTGGTCCATACCGAATTACTGGTACCCCAGTGACTGAGTACCGCGCCCTTGGCGCGGCCCGTGGTCCCGGAAGTAAAGAGTATGGTCGCGGCATCGAGCGGCTCTACCGAGGGCGTCACTAGCGCGCCGTTGGCCGGAGCGTTGGCCGGGGAGTCGGCGAGCAGATCGGCAAGGCACCACGCACCTGCGGCGACCGACGTCTCGATGAGCGCAGATTCGCGCCGCCGCTCCTCGCCAGTCAGAGAATCATCCGCAGCCACCACCAGCGGACAGGTTTCGGGATGCCCCGCGAGCTCGCGTGCACACCGCGTGTCGGCGATCAATAGCGAAACACCGGTGCCCTCGCGCGCCGCTGCGAGCTCATCACCCGAGGCGCGACTGTTCATCACGACCGGGATGGCGCCGAGACGGGCGAGCGCCAAAAACGCATACACCCATTCGGGCAGGTTGCGCATGGCGAGCCCGACGCGACTGCCCACCCCGATCGCGCAGCGTGACTGCAGAGCGTGGGCGAGACGGTCCACGGTGGAAGACAACTCGCGGTAACTCAGCCGCAGGGGTCCATAGACCAGGGCGATGGCGTCGGATTTCCAGGGGACGGCTTCGAGCAGCGCCGGCAGCGTCCGCGGGGCGCGACTGAACACGCGGCATCGGTAGCCGCGAACCAGCTCTTCGACGAGCTCGAATTGCCCTTCCGTTGACACCCCGGCCACCTTGATGTGGAATGTGGCGATAGTAGCAGTTGCGACCTCGAAAACAACGTTTTCGACGGCCGAAGCGGCTCAGAACCATCAGAATGCGTAAAGATCGCTATCAGTTTATACGCACTTGCAACATGCGGCGAATGCCGCCCGGGGGTCGAAAATGGGTCGTCTTGCAGGTCGAGTTGCCCTGATAACCGGGGCCAGCCAGGGAATTGGGGCCGCGATCGCCGCGCGCTTCGCCGCGGAAGGAGCGCATGTCGCGCTCTGCGCACGTCGCGCGGAACCTCTCGAAGCGACGGCGGCCGCCATCCGGGCGAACGGCGGCTCGGCCAGTTATCGCGCCTTCGATGTCGCCGATCACGCCGCGCTCGCCGATTTCGTCGCCTCGACAGCGGCGCAGCACGGTCGGCTGGACGTGTTGGTCAATAATGCGCCCTCGGTCACCTACTCGGCGATCGTCGACATGACCCCGGAAAGCTTTCGCAAAGATTTCGAGGTCAACGTGAACTCGGCCTTCGTTTCCACGCGAGAGGCATTCAAAGTGATGCTGCCCGCGCAACGCGGCTCAATCATCAACGTCTCCTCCATCAACGGACTCTTGGGGCTCGCCAACATGGCCGCCTACGGTACTGCCAAGGCCGCCCTCATCCACTTCACCAAATGCGCCGCCATGGAAGGTGCCCGCGCCAACGTTCGCGTCAACGCCATCGCGCCGGGTGTCATCAATACGCCGGCAACCGCAGCAGGCTTCGCGGGACCCTACGCAGACTGGGGCAAGAAGATCGCAGCCCAGGTGCCGATGGGCCGCTTCGGTGAGGCCCATGAAATCGCGGGTGTGGCGCTATTTTTGGCCAGCGACGACTCGGCTTACGTCACCGCGACTTGTATTTCGGCAGATGGCGGTAAAGCGGCGGAGCTCGTCGTTCCCCCGCCCTGAGGCGATTTCTTTGCATTGATTCCGTCGCGAGTCGAAGAACCCACATAAAACCGAAAAACAGCGAGGCGCAGCATGTCACTCTCAGGCAAGGCAGCATTGGTCACAGGCGCAGGTCAGGGCATCGGGCGCGCATGCGCACTCGCCCTCGCAGAGGCGGGCGCACGGGTCGCCGTCTTCGATCTCAAGCAGGAATCGGCGGAGGCCACCGTCGCCACCTTGCCTGATCCTTCCTCTCATCTGGCAATCGCCGGCAACGTCGCCGACAGCACCGCGGTGAAAGCCGCCTTTGCGAAAGCCGTGGCAGGGTTCGGACGTCTCGACGTGCTCGTCAACAATGCGGGCACCGGCACCGGACCGAACGACGGCAGCGCCAAAATGTACGAGCTGATGGCGCAGCGCAACGCCGAACTCGCGCGGGGCGAAACACCCAAAACCCATGTCGAACAAGCTGTCTTCATGGAAGACGAAGGCTGGCGCGCGGTGATGGCGGTCAATCTCGATGGTGCTTTCTTTTGCACGCGCGAAGCGCTGCGCATCATGGCCGAGAAAAACATCAAGGGCTCGATCATCAACATCGCATCCACGGCCGTGCAGTCGGGCGAGGGTCCGGTCCACTACGTCACTAGCAAGGCAGCGCTCGTCGGCATGACCCGCGCCCTCGCACGCGAAGTGGCCTCGCGCGGCATCCGCATCAATGCGGTCGCGCCCGGCCCCACCGACACTCCGCTCATGCGCTCCATTCCGGACGAATGGATCGCGAGCCTAGAAAAAGCGATCCCGCTCGGCCGTCTCGCGAAGCCTGCTGAAGTGGCGGCAGCCGTACGCTTTCTCGCGAGCGATGAAGCCTCGTACGTGACAGGTAGCGTTCTGGTCGCCAATGGCGGCTCGTATTTCTTTTGATTTTGTCAGGAGGTCGATCATGTTCATGACCATATCCGTCACCGGCCGCGCCCTCACCCGTAGCGCCGTCATCCTCGCTGTCGCCCTCGCCCTGCAGCCCGCGCTGCACGCGCAGTCCGACGAGGGTGGCCTGCAAGAAATCGTTGTCACTGCTCAAAAGCGCGAACAGCGCCTCGTCGATGTGCCGATCGCCATCACCGCGCTCTCGGGCGATGCGCTCGATCGTCGCGGCATCACCGACGTGCAGGGTCTCGAAGGCTTCACACCGAATTTGCAAATCAGCCCGACGCCCGGCAACAGCACCGCGGCGCAAATCGCCATTCGTGGCAGCGTCACGGCCAACCCGGCACTCACATGGGAGCCGGCCGTCGGCATTTACGTCGATGGCGTCTACGTCGGCAAGACGCAGGGCGCGTTGTTCGATCTGATCGAAATCGACCGCATCGAGGTCTTGCGCGGACCGCAGGGTACGCTCTGGGGTCGCAATACACTGGCCGGCGCGTTCAACGTTGTCACCCGTAGCCCGAGTGGCGAAGCGGGCGGCAGCGCCACGGTGAACGTCGGCAACTACTCGGCACTCGGCGGCAAGGTATCCATCGACTTCCCGAAGATCGGTGAAGCCAAGGTCAATCTCGCGGTGGCCGCGCAGCGTCGAGACGGCTGGATCGACAACCGCGCGGGCAACCTGCCGACGCCGCCGGGGCGGGCCGCCTCGACCTCCGAACTCAACAACGTCGACAGCAAGAGCGCCCGTCTCGCCGTCGACGTACCGGTCAATGATTCTTTCAAGATCGCCTACCGTGGCGACTACAACGACATCGACCAGAACGCTTCGCACTCGCAGTTGTATCGGGCGCTGCTGCCCTTTCTTGCGCCCTACGTTTCGACGTCGCGACAAGAAAAGGCCACGGTCGATGGCCCATCCTTCGAGCGCTCGAAAACTCAAGGTCATTCGCTCACTCTCGAGTGGCAGCTGAACGACAACAACACGCTGCGTTCGATCACGGCGCAGCGCAAACTCACTTGGGAAGACGGCCTCGATCTCGACGGCTCGCCGCTCAACATCGCTCATACACAGCGCCTCTCCGACTACGACTCGGTATCACAGGAGTTGCAGTGGATCGGCAACAGCGGCGATCTTAACTACGTCGCTGGTCTCTATTATTTTGAGGACGATGGCTTCACCGACAACCCGCAGGCCTTCTTCGTCGAATTCGGACCTGCCGTCGGCGTGCGCTTCAAATCGCAGTACGGCTTCAAGACGCAGGCGTTCGCCGCCTTCGGTCAACTCGATTACGCGATCAACGACCAGTTCTCGGTAACCGCAGGTCTGCGATACACCGACGAAGACAAGTCGATCGCGCGCTGCGCAGGCCTGGTCGGTATTTTCGATTACGTGCCTTGCATCACCCGCGCCAAAACCAATTTCTCCGACACGACGCCGCTTGCAGTGCTCACTTGGAAGCCGAATGACTCGTTCTCGGGGTACATCAAATATGCCGAGGGCTTCAAGAGTGGCGGCTTCAACGGCGAGGCCGGCGATCCCTCCAACCCGATTCCGGTGAATGTCGCTCAAGTGCAGACGCCCTATCTGCCCGAGAGCCTCAAGTCGACGGAAATCGGTGGCAAGTGGCTGTTCGCCGACAACCGCGGTTACGCGAATGTCGCGCTCTTCAGCAACGATTCGCAGGACATGCAGCTCTCGATCTTCGAAGCCAAGGGCGCTGCCAACTCCTCGATCAAAAATGCCGGTGAAGCGAATGTGAAAGGACTCGAGGTGGAACTCGGCTGGCAGTTCCCGCAGGGCACGCGGCTGCAGTTCGCCCTCGGCAAGATGGACGGCGATTTCGATCGCTACGTCGATCGTGGGGTCGAGGTCGCCTTCAACCGCGCCCTCACCCACTTGCCCGAGACCACGCTCTCGGCAACCCTAGATGCCGCGCTCGGCAACGTATTCGGCGCCGAGGCGCGCTTGCTGCTCGATGCGAGCTACATCGGCAACTACACGCTCTATGCCTATCCGATCAAAGTATTGCCCGCCACCGATCCCGCCTCGGTCAACTCGGCGCTTGCCAACGACACGCGGGTACCGAGCCACACGCTCGTCAATGCACGTTTGTCGTTCGACGGCGTCGAGATCGGTGGCACGAAGGTCGATGTGGCGCTGTGGTCGAAGAATCTGATGGACAAGAAGTACATCCAGAACATGATCGACTTTGGCCCGGGCTTCGGCAGCCTCACGCAGGTTTACTTCGGTACGCCACGCACCTACGGCATCGAACTCACCGGCCGCTGGTAGCCACTCATGGAGATCGCAACCCGGTTCCGTCTCGATGGCAAAACGGCCCTCGTGACGGGTGCCGGGCGCGGTATCGGTCGCGCGATCGCGCTCGCGCTGGCCGCTGCGGGCGCCGACGTTGCCGTCGCTGCGCGCACCCGTGGCGATCTCGACTCCCTCGCCCTCGAAATTCGAAGTCACGGTCGGCGCGCCCTGGTTCTCGCCGGTGACGTCGGCAGGACCGCGGACCTCGAATCTTTGGTGCCGCGTTGCACCGAAGAGCTGGGGCGGTTGGACGTCCTCGTCAACAACGCGGGCGGCGCGGGCCCCAACGATCCGCTGCGCACCACCCCCGAGCAATTTCTGAAAGCGCTCGAGTGGAACGTGTTGCCGGCGTTTGCGCTGACGCGACTCGCGGTGCCTGCGATGCGTGCAACGGGCGGCGGTAGTGTCATCAACATCACCTCGGCCGCTGCGCGCTACGCGCAGCGCAGCTTCTCGAGCTATGGCACCGCGAAGGCCGCACTCACGCAACTCACGCGCTTGCTGGCGCAGGACTTCGCGCCGCACATCCGCGTGAACGCCATTGCGCCCGGGCCGGTGGTCACCGAGGCGCTCGGCAAATACCTGACACCCGAAGTGCGCGAAGCCATGGAAAAGCGTACGCCGCTTGCGCGTCTCGGCACGGTCGACGATATCGCGGCGGCCGCGTTATACCTCGCGACGCCGGCCTCATCGTGGATGACCGGCAAAACGCTGGAACTCGACGGCGGTGCCGAAGCCACGGTGTGGCCGCTGTGAGCCGCGCACGAGACACAGCAGCCGCGCTGCTGTCGCCGATCCATTTTGGCGACATCGCGTGCCGTAATCGCGTCGTGATGGCACCGATGACGCGCAGTCGCGCCGATGCCGAGGATCGCCCCACGGCGCTGCACGTTGAGTACTACGCGCAACGGGCGAGCGCCGGCCTGATCGTCACCGAAGGCGTACAACCTTCGATCGACGGCAAGGGTTACCCACGCACGCCCGGACTGCACGAGTCGGCGCAAGTCGAGGCTTGGCGGCAAGTGACGGACGCCGTGCACGCAAAAGGCGGACGGATCGTTGCGCAACTGATGCACGTCGGACGCATCGCGAGTCGCCACAACAAACGCGCCGCGGCGCGCACCGTCGCGCCCTGCGCCGTGCGCGCCAATGTTTCACTGTATACGGACAGCGCCGGCATGCAGGCCTGCGATGATCCAGAGCCGCTATCGATCGCCGCCATCGCCAAAGTCGTCGAAGATTACGCACACGCGGCGCGACTCGCGCGCGAGGCCGGCTTTGACGGCGTCGAACTGCACTGCACGAGCGGCTATCTGCCCATGCAATTTCTCGCGAGCAATACCAACTTGCGCACCGATGCCTACGGCGGCGACACGACGCGACGCGCTCGTTTCGTCATCGAGACCCTCGAGGCGCTGGTCGCGGCGATCGGCGGCGGACGCGTCGGCTTCAGGATCTGCCCCGGCAATCCCTTCAACGACGTCGTCGACTTCGAACCCCTCGACACTTACCGATGTTTGCTCGATGCGGTGCGTCCACTGCGCTGTGCCTATCTGCACGTGATCCGCTCACCGCTGACCACCATCGACGCGTTCGCGCTCGCGCGCGCGCATCACGACGGCGCGCTCATCATCAACGACGGATTCGAGCCGGATACCGCTTCCGCTGCCGTGACTCGGGGTCTTGGCGAGGCGGTGTCTTTTGGCAGGCACTACGTCGGCAATCCGGATCTCGTCGAGCGCATCGCAGCCGGCGCGCCACTCTCGCCGTTCGATCGCAAAACTTTGTACACCCCGGGAGCCCGCGGGTACACGGACTATGCAAGATCGGACGCCGCAAGCGCAGCCGACGCCGCGCAATGAGACGCCAAGTCGTCCTTTGTGCGGCGCGCTCGCTGTTGATCGCACTCGCAGCGCTCGCGCTGCCGGCCACCGCGCAAACCGATCCCGCAGCGCGCGCGGCGGTACGAGCGGCGATCTATCGCGAGAATCCATTTTTGCTTGCTGCAGTCAGCCGCGTCGGCGGCTTCGGCAACGTCGCCTCTGCCAGCATCGCCAACCGCATGTACAGTCGCGAGTTCGCTCCGGCGCTGGCAGATGCCGCCAACAAACTCGTGATCGAACCCCAAGGCCCGGGTACCTGGCTGCTGCGATTTCCCTGGGTGAACGTCGCGGTATTCGAAACGAGCGCCGGACTCGTGTTGGTCGATGCGGGCTATGCGCCGGCGGGCCCGGCGCTGCGCGACGCGCTGCGCTCGATCAGTCGCCAGCGCGTGCATACGGTGATCTACACCCATCACCACATCGATCATATGCTCGGGACTTGGGCGCTGCTCGAAGCCGGTGAGAAGCCCGAGATCGTCGCGACGGCCGAGCTCGTCGAGGAGGTCAATCGCGACATTGCGAGCCGCGAGTTGACCTCGCGCCTCAACAATCAACTGCTTGCCGACTTTCCGCGCTCGCCGGCGGATCTGCCCATGCCGACCCGCACTTTTCGCGGTCGTCTCGAGCTCGACATCGGCGACGATCGATTCGTACTCACCCACGCTCCCGGTGAGACCGCGGATCAACTCTGGGTCTCCGTGCCCACGCGGCGGATCGTCGTTTCCGCAGATTACTTCCAGCCGTTTTTACCCAATGCCGGCAACGGCAAGCGACGGCAACGTTACGTGACGAGCTGGGCACGGGCGCTGCGCGACATGGTCGCCCTCGAACCCCTACGCGCACTGCCGATGCACGGACCAGCACTCGGCACTACCGAAGAAATCAGCCGTCGCTTCGGCGCGCAGGCGCGCGCGCTCGAGTCGATTGCGGAGCAGACGCTCAAGGCCCTCAACGAAGGTATGCGCAAGTACGACGTCGCGAACGGCATCGCCCTACCCCCCGATCTGGCGTCGAACCCGGATGCTGCCGAACTCTACGTCACGCCACGCGACATCGCGCGCACCGTGGCACAGGAATACACCGGGTGGTGGAACGAGCTGCCCTCGGAATGGTCGCCCGCGACGCGCGCGGCTCAGGCGCGCGAGATCGTTTCTTTGGCGGGTGGCATCGATCGCCTCATCACGCGCATCGAAACCCTGCGCACCACCGATCCCGTGCTCGCCTGTCACCTTGCCGACTGGGCATGGCTCGCAGCACCGGACGATGCGCGGGTCTTGGCCACGGCAAGCGCCACGTGGCTCGAACGTCTGCGTCGTCTGCCGACGCCCACGCAAGAGGCGGTCGAGTACGTCGAACACCTCGTCACGCTGCGCGTGCAGGCCGAGCGAGTTGCGAGCGCCGCGCGGCCCGTCCGCTAGGAACTCATCGGACTTTGATCTTGGGTGCCGCACTATCGCGGCGCAGGCGCTGGATGAATTCATCGAACGGCGCGGGCTCGGCGACGTCGGCATCCGGGGGGCCGCCACGATCCCAGAACTCCTGCCAGCTCGGGAACAGCGAGTGATAACCGCCTTCGTAGGGCGCTACGCCGGGCCAGCGCATTTTGTTTTCACCGAGCGGTGGCTTGTTCAGATCGGTCGCGTACCAGTAGAGCGGCAAGCGGCGCCGAAAAAACCAGCGTCCGCCACGACGCTGGTAATCATCGACATACATCATCTGCATGATGACCCAGTCGGTCGGCGTCTCGTGCTCGTTCTTGGAATAGACGACGCCGCGGGCGTGGTCTGGGCCCGCAAATTCGATGACGTGGTTGCCGATGTGGTGCGAGGTGCCGGTGAACTGCACGCGCATGGTTTCATCCAGCCAATCGCGCAGGGCGCGCCGCCCGGTGCGTTCGCGCCCGACCCTCACATCCTCGACGAACAACCCAGCCAGCGCATCCATGTCGCGCATGTCGAGCGCAAGCCCATAGCGCGCCGGCAACTGGCGTATTTGCTCCAAGGACTCCAGTCGGTCGAGCCGGGCCTCGATGGAAGCGACGTCTGACATCGGCTGAACCCCCGAAAAACCGTTGATTTCGTAAATATAGTCCACCATTTCTACGAATTGGGAATAAAATACGCGAAAAATATGTGGTGTTTCGCAACGGGGATGGGTACCGGCACATGGCGAAGAGGATCAACGCCGCACTAATCGGCTCGGGGAACATCGGCACCGATCTCATGGTGAAGGCGCTGCGCAGCGCCGAGATCAATCCGGTGTGGATGGTGGGTATAGACCCCGCCTCCGATGGCCTGGCGCGAGCTCGCGCTCACGGACTCAAAACCACGACGCTGGGGGTCGACGGCTTGCTGCCGCACCTTGCGGCCGACGACATCCGCATCGCTTTTGATGCCACGTCGGCTTACGTGCATCACGAAAACGCCCGCAAGATACGCGAAGCGGGCGTGGTCATGATCGATCTCACCCCCGCGGCGATCGGCCCCTTCTGCGTGCCTCCGGTGAATCTTGCCGAGCACGCGGGTCGACGCGAGATGAACGTGAACATGGTGACTTGCGGCGGCCAGGCCACGATCCCGATGGTCGCTGCCGTAAGCCGCGTGCAGGCGGTCGACTACGCCGAAATCGTGGCGACGGTGGCCTCGCGCTCGGCGGGGCCGGGAACACGCAAAAACATCGATGAATTCACTCGTACCACGGCGCACGGTATCGAGAGCGTTGGTGGTGCGAAACGTGGCAAGGCAATCATCATCCTGAATCCGGCCGAGCCACCGCTCATCATGCGCGACACCGTGCACTGCCTGACGGCGAGCACCCCGAATCAGCAGGCGATTACCGAATCGGTCAAAAAAATGATCGCCGAAGTGCAGCGCTACGTGCCGGGCTACACACTCAAAAATGGACCCGTGTTCGACGGCAATCGAGTATCGATCTACCTCGAGGTCGAAGGTCTCGGTGATTATCTGCCGAAGTACGCCGGCAATCTCGACATCATGACCGCTGCCGCCCTGCGCACGGCCGAAATGCTGGCGCCAGAGATCGCTGCAGGTGCCTATCGTCAGACGAGCGCACAACCAGGAGCGCGAGCATGAGCGCCCGCAAGATCACCCTGCACGACATGTGCCTGCGTGATGGCATGCACCCGAAGCGCCATCAAATCACGCTCGAACAAATGCAATCGATCGCGCGCGGTCTCGACGAAGCGGGCGTACCGCTCATCGAAGTCACGCATGGCGATGGCCTGGGTGGCGCCTCGGTCAACTACGGTTTCCCGTTGCACACCGACGAAGAGTATCTGCGTGCCGTCATCGGCACGGTCAAACGGGCGAAGATCTCTGCGTTGCTGTTGCCGGGGATCGGCACGGTCGAGCATCTGCGTCTCGCCAAAGATCTCGGCGTCGCCACGATTCGCGTGGCCACCCACTGCACAGAAGCCGACGTCTCCGAGCAGCATATTTCCCTGGCGCGCAAGCTTGAGCTCGACACCGTGGGTTTTTTGATGATGGCGCACATGCTCGAGCCCTCCAAACTCGTCGAGCAGGCGCTGCTCATGGAAAGCTATGGCGCCAACTGCATCTACTGCACCGACTCTGCGGGCTACATGCTGCCTGATGACGTCAAGGCGCGTATCGGCTTGCTGCGCGAGCGACTGCAGCCAGGCACCGAGATCGGATTCCACGGGCACCACAATCTCGCCATGGGCATTGCCAATTCATTGGCGGCGGTCGAGTGCGGCGCAGTGCGCATCGACGGCTCGGCAGCGGGTTTGGGCGCGGGCGCCGGTAACACACCACTCGAGGTCTTCAATGCGGTTTGCCATCGCATGGGAATCGAGACCGGTGTCGACGTCATGCGACTCGCCGACGTCGCCGAGGATCTGGTCACGCCCATCATGGATGAGCCCATCCGCATCGATCGCGACTCGCTCGTCCTCGGATACGCGGGCGTCTATTCCTCCTTCCTGCTGTTCGCCAAGCGCGCGGCAGCCAAATATGGTGTGGGTTCGGCGGATATCCTGATCGAGATGGGGCGCATGAAAACCGTGGGCGGCCAGGAAGACATGATCGAGGATGTCGCCATCAACATGGCGCGCAGTAACCTCGCGCGCAAGAAGCTGTAACACGGAGAGTGTGATCGCATGGGCAGACTCGCGGACAAAGTAGCGATCGTCACCGGCGCTGCGCGGGGGATGGGCGCGGCGATCGCGCGGCGGTTCATCGAAGAAGGTGCGTGGGTGACGCTCACCGACGTCCTGCCCGAAGTGGCAACGACGGCCGCGGCGCTCGGTGAACGCGCGGACTCCAAGATTCACGATGTCGCCGACGAGACGGGCTGGGCCACCCTCGCCGAATCGCTGATCACCCGACACGGCCGCATCGACGTCCTCGTCAATAACGCCGGGATCTTGATGTTCAAGGATTTGCTGTCGACCTCGGCCGCAGACCTGCGACGCATACTCGACATCAACGTCGTCGGGACCTTCAACGGTATGCGCGCCGTCGCGCCGCACATGATTCGCCAGCACTCAGGATCGATCATCAACAATTCTTCGGCGGACGGTCTGCATGGCGCCAACGCCCTGAGCGCCTACGTGGCATCGAAATTCGCGGTGCGCGGCATGACCAAAGTCGCCGCGCTCGAGCTTGGCCCGCATGGCGTGCGCGTCAATTCGGTACATCCGGGCGGCATCAACACGCCCATGGCCAATCCGCAGAACCTGCCGTCGGCGCAACTCGATTTCGCATTCAAACAATTCGCAGCGCAACGCGTCGGCCGACCCGAGGAGGCCGCCGAATGCTTCGTGTTTCTTGCGTCCGATGAGTCTTCTTATTGCATGGGTAGCGAACTTGCGGTGGATGGCGGACTCACGGCAGGTCACTATTACTTTGGTCTACCGGGCTCTCCGCCGGGCGTGAGTGCGCCGCGCTACACGCCACCGACGGCTGCCGCCAATACGACGGCCACCAGCAAAAAATGAGGGGATACTCGATGACACGTCGATTTCATTCGTTGACGATTGCAGCGCTGTCGACCCTCATCGCGATTGCGGCAATTTCGGCAAGCGCTCAGGTGCTGCCCGCGGACTACCCGAAGATGAAGATGTCCTTGCAGTCGTCGCCGCATGACGCCCCGAACGTGGTGGTCGTGCTGCTCGACGACGTTGGCTTCGCGGCAGCCAGCACTTTCGGCGGACCCATCGACACACCGTCGCTGCAGCGACTCGCCAACGACGGTCTGCGCTACAACCGCTTCCACACCGCCGCCATCTGCTCGCCGACGCGGGCGGCGCTGCTCACGGGACGCAACCCCCACGCCGTCGGTGTGGGTGCGGTGCTCAACACGCCTTCCGCCTATCCGGGGTACAACGGCCTGCTACCGAAGAGCGCAGCGACCATCGCCGAGATCTTGCGGCAAAACGGCTATGGCACGGCGGCTTTCGGCAAGTGGCATCTCGCTCCGGAGTGGGAGAGCTCGCCCGCGGGACCCTATGACCACTGGCCCGTGCGGCAAGGCTTCGATCATTTCTACGGCTTTCTGCCGGCGGAGGTCGATCAGTTTGCGCCGACGCTGGTACAGGATCAAACCTTCATCACGCGACCGCAACGCGCCGGCTATCACCTGACCGAAGATTTGGCCGATCAAGCCATTGCCTGGATGCAGCGCCACCGATCGGCGACGCCCGATCGCCCGTTCTTTGCCTATTTCGCAACGGGCGCGGCGCACGCACCGCTGCAGGTTCCGAAAGCGTGGATCGATCGCTACAAGGGCCGGTTCGCCCAAGGCTGGGATCGGTTGCGGGAGGAATCTTTCACCCGTCAGAAATCTTTGGGCGTGATACCGGCCGATGCCGTGCTCACGCCGCGGCCCGCGGCCTTGCCCGCCTGGGATTCACTCACCCGCGATCAGCGCAAGATCGCCGAGCGCTACATGGAAACCTACGCGGGCTTCCTCGCGCATACCGATGCGCAGGTCGGCCGTCTGCGCGCCGCCATCGAGCAGATGGGCGAACTCGACAACACGCTCTTCATCTACATCGTCGGTGACAACGGCAGCAGTGGCGAGGCCGGTCCCTTCGGCTCGATCCGCTACATGTCCTCGATACAGGGTGTCCCCGAAACCACCGCCGACATGATGGCGCACTTCGATGACATCGGCGGCCCGAAAGTTCACGCTCATTACAACGCGGGCTGGGCGTGGGCACTCAATGCACCGTTTCCGTGGATGAAGCAGGTGGCCTCGCATCTTGGCGGTATCCGCAATCCGCTCGTGATCAGTTGGCCGAAACGCATCAAAGATCGCGGCGGACTGCGCGACCAGTTTGCGTTCGTATCCGATCTTGCGCCCACGATCCTTGCGGCGGCGGGCGTCGAAGCCCCCGCGATGATCAACGGTGTTGCGCAGCAGCCGATCGACGGTCTAAGCCTGCTCGCGACATTCGCCGATGCCAAAGCCCCGTCGCCGCGCCGCACGCAGTACTTCAATGTGTACGGCAATCGCTCGATCTACCACGACGGCTGGATGGCATCCGCCTTTCGCGGCCGAGCACCCTGGGATGTGCGCAAGCCCATCACCTCTTCGGTGCTCGAAGATCGCTGGGAGCTGTATGATCTTTCCAAAGATTTCTCGCAGTCGCGCGACCTCGCCAAAGACCAACCAGCGAAGCTTGCGGAACTGCAGGCGCTCTTCTGGCACGAGGCCGGCAGAAATCAGGTGTTGCCGCTGATCGACAACGCCCAGACCGCGGGGCTACCCGTGCTGCTCGGCGGTCGCAAGCGAGTCACGCTCTACGCCGGGAGCCGCGGCATTCCAGAAATGCAAAGTCCGCCGGTGATCGTCCGCTCGCATACGTTGACGGCCCAAATCGACCTGCCGCGCAAGACTCGCGGCGGCGCCGTCATCGCCTATGGTGGTATCGCGGGCGGCTGGGCCCTGCATGTGGACGCCGATCGTCGCCCCGTCTATTCGTACAATTTCGTCGACGCGCAGACCTTCCGTCTGGTCGGCGACAAGCCCCTGCCCGTCGGCCCTTCAAAGATCACGGTTGATCTCGATTACGATAAACCGATGTCCGGCGAGCCCGCGACCGCCGTCATGAAGGTCGACGGCCGAGAAGCGGGCCGGATGCGCATCGAGCGCACGGTACCGTTTCTGTTCTCGGTACACGAAACGCTCGACGTCGGCATCGATCTCGGCGGTCCCGTCACGGACGCCTACCCGACCGAAACCGAGTTCGACGGCCGAATTAGCGACGTCGTGATCGACCTACGCTAGCTGCAGAAGCGCTAGCCGTAGAAACGCCTGCCGTCGCGGGCCATTTCGCGCAGCAAGCGCGGCGCTTTGAAACGCTCGCCGTAGCGCTTGGCGAGCTCGTTGCACTCGCGCAAGACGCGAGCCGCGCCGAGGTGATCGACGTACGAGAACGGCCCGCCCGTGTACGCCGGGAAACCGACGCCGAACACCGCGCCCACATCACCATCGGCGGCGTACTCGAGTACGCCCTCTTGCATGCACTTGATCGCTTCGATCAACTGGATGTAGAGCATGCGGCGGCGAACCTCGGCCATCTCGGGCTGAGGATCACGCGCTGGCCAGATATCCGACAGACCGGACCACAGGTGCTTCTTGCCGCCTTGAGGATAGTCGTAAAAGCCACCACCGCTCTTGCGACCATGACGTCCAAGACCTGCGGAGAGTTTTTCGACGATCGGATACGACGTGCCCGGCTGCCAGCCGTCGCCGAGATCAGCTTTGGTCTGCCGAGTCACGCTCACGGCGAGATCGAGTCCGACCTCGTCTTGCACGGCCAGCGGCCCGACCGGCATGCCCAGCATGCGCGCCGTGTTCTCGATCAAGGCCGGCGCCACGCCCTCGCCGACCATGGCGATGCCCTCGTTCACGTAGCTACCGAAAAAGCGACTGGTGAAGAAGCCGCGCGAATCATTGACGACGATCGGCGTCTTGCGCAGTCGCTGCACGAAATCGAGTGCCCGTGCGAGCGTCGCATCGGAGGTTTTCTTGCCGCGGATGATCTCGACCAAGGGCATGCGATCGACCGGCGAGAAAAAATGCAGGCCAATGAAATTCTTGGCGCGCTTGGAGTAGCTCGCAAGCCCGGAGATCGGCAACGTCGAGGTATTGGAAGCCAGCACCGCATTGGGACCCAAAATCTGGTCGACTGCTCCGATGACCTTCGACTTGATGTTGCGATCCTCGAACACCGCTTCGACCACGAGCTGCGCACCACGCAGCGCCGCGTAGTCGCTACTCGGCGTGATGAGCGCCAACGTGCGCTCGGCTTTGTCGGCTGCCAGTCGCCCTTTGGTGACCGAATCGTTGAGGCGCTTGGCAATTCCCGCCTTGCCACGCTCCGCCGCAGCAAGATCGACATCCATCAGCACGACCTCGATACCCGCCCGCGCGGCAACCTGCGCGATACCCGCGCCCATCAGCCCCGAGCCCATGACGCCGATCTTGCCGAACTGAGTGACCGGCACCTCGGCCGGACGTCGATAAAGTTTTTCGCACTTCGATTTGTTGATGAACAGCGTGCGCACCATATTGCGCGTAGTGCCGTCGATCACCAGCCGCGTCATGTACTTGCACTCGAGCCGCAGCGCAAGATCCATCGGCAACAGCGGCCCCTCATAAAGACAGGAAAGAATTGCCTGTGGTGCCGGCAGATTGTCCGCCGTCTTCTCGTGGACCAACGCGTTCGAGACCACGAGCAGCCCCGCGACGCGCGGATCCATCGGGCCCGCACCACCTGGCATGCGGAAATCTTTTTTGTCCCAGGGCTTTACGAAGTCGGGACTTGAGCGGATCCACTGCTTGGCGCGCTCGACGATCTCGCCCTGAGGCACCACGGCGTCGACGACGCGCGCAGCCAACGCCGCCTGCGGATCGAGCGCCTTACCCTCGAGCAAGTAAGGCATCGCCGCCTGAATGCCGAGCATGCGCGAGAGTCGCTGCGTGCCGCCGCCCGCGGGCAGCAGGCCGATTTGCACCTCGGGCAGGCCGATCTGCAGACCCGGAATGTCGGCGATGAATCTTTGATGACAGGCGAGCGCAATCTCGAGGCCACCCCCCATCGCCGTACCGTTGATCGCACAAGCGACGGGCTTGCCGCAGGTCTCGAGCTTGCGCAGCAAGCGTGACAACGAGAACACTTTTTCGAACATTTCGGCGGGAGGCAGCTTGCGCATCGCTTCGTCGTTGCGTTCGAGATCATTGAGGTCGGCACCCGCCAAAAACAGCGCCTTGGCCGAGGTGACGACCGCACCCCGCGTGCCCTCTTCGGACTGCAGACGCGTGATGCAGGAGTCGAGATCGTCGAGGAAAGTTTGATCGATCGTGTTGGTGGACTTGTGTGGATTGTCGAGCACCCAAAGGGCGACGTCGCCTTCGAGCTCGTAACGAATGACCTGGTTCATGCCGAATCTCCTTTGACGCGCCCGCGCTCAGACGCGCTCGATGATGGTGGCGGTGCCCATGCCGGCACCGACGCAGAGGGTCGCCAAGCCGGTCCCGAGATTGCGTCGCTCCATCTCATCGAGCAGCGTGCCGAGAATCATCGCGCCGGTGGCACCGAGCGGATGACCCATGGCGATCGCGCCACCGTTGACGTTGATCTTCTCGTGCGGAATCGACAGCGCTTCCATGAAGCGCAAGACCACCGCAGCAAAAGCCTCGTTAAGCTCGAACAGGTCGATGTCGGTCGTGCTCATGCGGGCGAGCTTGAGCGCGCGCTGCGTGGCGGGCGTCGGCCCCGTGAGCATGATGGTCGGTTCCGAGCCGATCGAAGCGAAGGCGCGAATCCGCGCCCGCGGCTTGAGCCCAGCCTTGCGGCCGAATGCCGCGTTACCGACCAACACCGCCGCTGCGCCATCGACGATGCCGCTCGAATTGCCGGCGTGATGCCGATGCTCGATACGCTCGAGCTGCGGGTAACGCAACAAAGCGACTCCGTCCGAACCGTATTTCTCGCCCATTTCGGCAAACGAGGGCTTGAGCGACGCCAAAGACTCGAGCGTGACGTTGCCACGCACGGTTTCATCATGATCGAGCAGCGTGACCCCCAGGATATCTTTGACTGGCGCGATCGAGCGTGCAAAGCGACCTTCGGACCAAGCTTTGGCGGCGCGTTGCTGACTGGCGACCGCATAGCCATCGAGGTCGTTGCGCGAATAACCATGCAGGGTCGCGATGAGATCTGCGCTCACCCCTTGCGGCACGAAATAGGTGCGAAAGGCCACTTCAGGGTCAGTCGCCCAAGCCCCACCGCCGGTCCCCATCGGCACCCGCGACATGCTCTCGACGCCACCGCCGATCGCCGCCATGCCCTGTCCTGCCATCACTTTGGCGGCCGTAATGTTCACGGCCTCGAGCCCTGAGGAGCAGTAGCGATTGATCTGGAAGCCGGGAACCGACTCGTCGTAACCGGCCATCATCACGGCGATGCGCGCGATATTCGAGCCTTGCTCACCCACGGGCGCGACGCAACCCAACACCACGTCTTCGACCCAGCGCGTGTCGAGCGAGGAACGATCGCGCAAGGTGGCGAGCGTTTGGCTCGCCAAGTTGACTGCGGTCACCTCGTGCAGCTTGCCGTCACTTTTGCCCTTGCCGCGCGGCGTACGCACGTGGTCGTAGATGAATGCGTCCATGGTTCAGCTCACCTCACACATAACCTAATTGCTTGGCTGCCAGATCGAACATGATTTCTTCGGACCCACCAGCGATCACGTTCGGCCTGACCTCGCGGTAAATACGCTCGATCTTGCACCCGCGCATGTACGACGCCCCACCCAAAATTTGCGCCGACTCACGCGCGCAATGCTCGAGCGTGCGCGTTCCCTGAATCTTGAGCAGCGCGATCTCACCGGCGTCGTCGCGACCGCGCATCACGGAGTCACAGGCGCGGTCCACCCAGGCCTGGGTCGCAAAAATCTGTCGCGACATCTCGGAGAACTTGTGGCGGATTGCCTGATTCTGGTTGAGCTTGGTACCGAAGGTCTCACGCTCGCGCGCCCAGGCCAGCGCCTCCTCGAGGCAAACCATAGCGTAGGCGTTGGAGGAGCTTGCGATGCCGACTCGCTCGCCGTTGAAATTCGCCATCAAACCGCGGAACGCCCCGCCCTCTTCACCAATCAGGTTTTCGACTGGCACTTCGACGTTGTCGAAATAGAGGGTTGCCGTATCGGAGCAGTGCCAACCCATCTTCTCGAGTGGCGTCTGCGTGAAGCCCTTCATCCCCTTCTCGAGCAGCAAGAGACTGATACCGCGCGCGCCGGGGCCACCGGTCCGCACGGCGACAACGTAGTAGTCGGCACGCAGCCCCGAGGTGATGTATATCTTTGAGCCGTTGACTACGTAGCGATCACCTTTGAGCTCGGCGCGCGTACGCAGCGCAGCGACATCGGAACCGCCGGAGGGCTCGGTCACGCCGAGCGCAATGATTTTCTCGCCGGCGAGCACGCTAGGCACCACACGCTCTTTGATCGCAGGCGAGCCCGCTGCGATCACGGGCGGCAGCGCGACGCCGTGAATCATGAGGCTCGCGAGCAGACCGCCCGCGCCGACCTCCGCAAGTTCGACACCAGTCACGAGTCCGTGAAAGCGATCGATCCCCTCCGTCGTACCTCCGTACTCCTCGGGAAACCCCAGCCCGAGGATGCCGACGTCAGCCGCTTTGCGATGCAATTCGCGCGGCAACATGCCGGCACGTTCCCAGGCATCGATGTGCGGCGAAATCTCGCGCTCGACGAAGCGACGCACCGTGTCGCTCCACTCGTGGTGACTGTCGTTGTAGTACGGGCTACGCATACGCCACTGGTCGAACATCTTCGGCATGTGGATCCTCCCCTAGCTCGGTAAGCGAACTGCGCCACTCGCGACGAGTTCGGCAATCTGCTGTTCTATGAAGCCGAGTTGCTGCAAAACCTGCACGCCCTCAGCCCCCGGCAACGCAGCCGGTGCGGCGGCGCGCCCAGGCGTCGTCGAAAAACGCGGCGCCGGGGCCGGATGCACCAAACCGTCCTGCTCCAAAAAGGCGTCGCGCGCCAGGTTGTGCGGATGCCGTCGCGCCTCGTCGAAATCGAGCACGGGAGCGAAACAGACGTCGCTGCCCTCGAGCAGCGCACACCACTCCTCGCGCGTACGTCGCCGCACCGCGTCAGCGACGCGTTCGCGCAGCTCGGGCCACTGCCGGCCATCCATCTGCGTGGCGGCGAGTTGCGGATCGAGCTCGAGCGCCCGCAACATCGCGGCGTAGAACGGCGGCTCGATGCTCGCCAAAGTAATCCACTTGCCGTCGGCACACTCGAAGACGCCATAGAAATGCGCGCCGCCATCGAGCAGATTTTCGCCGCGCCTGCCCGGCCACCAACCGCCAGAGCGCATGCCCCAGATCAAGGAGGCCAGCGACGAAGCGCCATCCACCATCGCGGCATCGACCACCTGCCCGCGCCCGCTGCTGCGCGCCTCGATGACGGCCGCCAGCACGCCAAACGCCAGTAGCATGCCGCCGCCTGCGAAATCACCTAAAACATTGAGCGGCACCACCGGCCCACTCGTCCGCGTACCGATGGCATCGAGCACGCCCGTGATCGCGATGTAATTGAGGTCGTGTCCGGGGGCTTGCGCCAAAGGCCCCTGCTGACCCCAGCCCGTGACGCGGCCGAAGACGAGTCGTTGATTGAGCGCCTGGCAGTCCACGGGTCCGAGGCCGAGCCGCTCCAGGACCCCCGGCCTGAAACCCTCGATGAGCGCATCGCTTCGTCCCACGAGTCGACGTACGACATCGAGTGCCGCCGGGTTTTTGAGGTTGAGTGCGATGCTGCGCCGTCCGCGACCGAGCACCCGATGACCGGGGTCCATGCGAGTCGCGTCGTGACGATCGATCCGGATCACCTCGGCGCCGAGGTCAGCGAGCAACATGCCCGCATAGGGTGCTGGACCGATCCCGGCAAACTCGACCACCTTCAACGTGGAAAGCGGGCCAGATGAGCCATCCGTCACGGTCAAGTACGCCCCCTGCCCCAAATCCTGTGAATTCAGGGGGTAATACTATCGCGATTCGCAAAAAAAGGTCTTGTTTTTTACGCAATTAGCGGGTGTCGGTCGATGCCCGTAGCAGGGGGTCGGGAGAATCGACCGTCTGCATCCGCCCGACGTCGAAGCGCAGGAGCCCGAGCACCGTCGTGTACATCAACGCCCCGCCGCGATCGCATTTGATCCCCGTGAAGGCCCCGTTGAAGAGCGGATCAGCGCCCGACGCGATACTCATCACGAGCTCGCCACGATCGAGGTCGAATCCGAGATGATAGAGCTCGCCCGGCCGCGCGACGAACCCGCCATTGACGATCACCATGCGGCTGCCGCCGCTGATCATGGGCACTGTGGCGACGGTGCCGACGTCGGAGCGCTGCCAGAGCGCCTGCCAGCGGTCCTGATCGGCGTTCCAGCGCAACATGGCCACTCCGCGAGGCAGCGGGCGAGTGAGCCCCGTCAGCAAACCGCGAGCATAGGAACCGCGCGCTTTGAGCGGCGGCGCGCTCTTGTCCGGAACGGCGTTGAGAACGAACGCATAAGACCCATAGGTCACGACCGACTGCTCGGACTGCACCGTCGCGAGTTCGGGTCCCATGTCGACTTCGAGCTGGTCGGCAATGCGCGGGTCGACTCCGGGTTGCGATCGCCGCTGCTTGGGGATTGCATTACGCCAGAACGCCACGAGCCGCATCTTGCGACGACCGTCGGTGAGCACGACGAGTTCGTCCTCACCGCGCCCGAAGCCCATCAGCGTCGGCGTTGCTCCCGTGCCGTCGGCGATCTTGCCGACCGGCAGACGCTCGCCGGCGTCGTAGCGCGCCGACCACGCGCCGGCGCCCGCGTCCGAGTGGATACGACCGCGAGCATCGACCACCAATCTGTACATTTTGCGATTCGAAGCGACATAGACCGCGCCCCCTTTTGCCTCGCGGCTGGTCGCGAAACTGTTGCTGAAGACTTCTTCGGTTTCGGGCGTTCTGTAGACATCGATCAAACGCAGACTGCGCCGATCGAGGGTCGCAATCTTTCCTCCTACGGTGTTGATCACGAGGAAGCCGTTGAAGGTCATCCCCAGCCCGAACACGCTGTCGGTCTGGAAGATGGTGCGCTCGCGGACTTTGGCATCGTCGAACAAAGAATCTGGCAATGTCACCTGCAGGGGTTCGCGCAGGGGTGAGACCGGATCGGTCGGATCGCCCTGATCGATACGCAGCAGCCCGCGCGCGTTGGCACCGATGAAAGCGTGGTCGGCAGTGATCAAAGAATAAAGCACACCGTGCGCCACCTGATCCTCGACTGCACTCGACAAACGATTAGGCTGTCGATCGAGATAATCGACCACGGCCTGCTCGTCACGTGCGGCGATCAGAGCTCGCAGGTCCTCGGCCTGTTGCCGCCGCAGATCGTCGGTGGGCATTACATAGTCGGGCAGCCGGTGTGCGACCGATCGTCGATCGACCTCGCGTAGCGTCCCCTGCTCGCGCACGAACTTGCGCAGCGTCGTGCCCGCGAAAAACCAGTGGACTTCGCGGCCCGCGACGAGCGCACTGTAGTGCGGAATGCCGAGCGCCTCACCGGGCACCCACTCGTAACTGTCCGGCGTCACGCGATAGTGACCACGCGGCACGGCGATCGCCGTGCTGTCGGTCGCCGCGTCGTTCCAGTGACTTTGATTGTTGAACTCGCGCGCCAGGAAAGGATTCGAGGGCGGCTCGATCGGCGCCGCCATCGCCGATACCCAAAGCCACGATACCGCCAGCCACAGCCACGACCATATCGCAGTCGGTCGCAACGAGGTCGGTCGCAACCCACGGTGCGTTCGATTCACGATTCAGCTGACCGCGGATTCGAGCATCGTGATGGTGCCGGCATCGGCATCGAGCTCGACCTGCACGCCGACTGGCAAGGTGAACTGCTTGCCGATGTGACCGAACATGGCGCCGTAATACGCGGGCACCCCGAGCGGCTTGACGTGATCGTCGAGGATGTCGGGGATGGTGAGCGATCCGAAGCCCTCCCCGGGCGTGCATTTGCTGCAGGTGCCCCACACGAACCCTTTGATCTGATCGAGAATCCCGGCGAGTTTCAGCTGTACCAGCATGCGATCGATACGGTACGGCGCCTCTTGCACATCCTCGACGAACAGAATCGCATCTTTGAAATCTGGCACGTACGGTGAGCCGAGAATCGCAGTGAGCACCGTGAGATTGCCGCCGATGAGTTTGCCGCGCGCCTTGCCGGGAGTGATCGCCCGCGTGCGATCGTCGGAGGGCACGATGGTGCTCGAAGTGTCCTGCGGATTGGCGAAGGTGACAGCTTCGCCTTTCCAGGTCACACGCTGCAACCACTCGACGTTCGTCCGATTCCACTCGCTGGCGCCGTTTGGACCATGGAAGGTGACGAGATTCGTTTTCGCATGCAGCGACAGCAGCAGCGCCGTGATGTCGCTGTAGCCGATCAGAATCTTTGGGTTGCGCGCGATCGCGTCCCAGTCGAGCAAGGGCAGCAGGCGCGCCGCACCCCAACCGCCACGAATGCAGTGAATGGCTTTGACTTCCGGATCACGAAACAAGTCGTTGAGATCGGCTGCCCGATCGGCATCGCGGCCTGCGAGGTATCCGTAACGATCGAACACGTGACGACCGAGCTTGCCCTTCAGGCCGAGCACCGCTAGCGCCTCGAGCAGAATGTCGACGTCGATCGGATCCCAATTGGCGCTGGAGGGAATCATCAAACCGATGGTGTCACCGGAGACGATGCGTGGCGGTTTGACGAGGCGCGGCGGACTCGCGACCGGGCCTTTGGCGGGTTTGCGCGTGGACCCGTCGCGCGCGGCGACCGGTCCGGTCATGAGCGGGGACAGAGCCGCGAGCGTCGCGGCGGTCAAGGCTTGGCGTCTCGAAAACATGCTGCGCTCCGGCAACTGCGGCTACCCTTCGGCCGCGCTGGAAGTATACGCGCGACTACAATCGGCACATGACACACGAGACCGAAACCCACCGCAGCCGCCGACGTTTTACCGTGATTGCCATCGCCTCACTCGGTCTCGCGATGCTCTCGATGGCCAAAGAAGCCGCTGCAAACCCCGCGAATGCGACGATCACGGTGTTTGCCGCCGCTTCGCTGACCGACGCGCTGACCGAAGCTGGCGCGCAATTCAGCGCGCGGCACAACCTCACCGTGCGCCACTCTTTCGCCTCGAGCGCGCAGATCGCGCGACAGCTCGCCGCCGGCGCGCCAGCGGATCTTTTCATTTCGGCGGATACCGAGTGGATGGACTACGCCATCGAACGCAAGCTGGTACGTGCCGAGACCCGACGCATGCTCGCCGGCAACGCCCTCGCGATCATCGCGCCGGCGAACGCCACCGAACCCATCCGCGCCGGCGACTGGCCAGCTGCGCTGGGCTCGGGCCGGCTGGTGACCGGCGATCCCGACTCAGTACCTCTCGGTCGCTATGCCCGCGAAGCACTGCAATTCTTGGGCCTGTGGTCGCAACTCGGACCGCGCATCGCTCGCGCCGAAAATGCCCGGGCGGCACTCGCGCTCGTGGCACGGGGCGAAGCACCGCTCGGCATCGTCTATACGAGCGACGCACTCGGCGAATCGCGCGTGCGCGTGGTTGCACGCATCGATCCGCGCGCGCATACGGCCATCGTCTATCCGGCAGCGATCGTCACCGGCGCCGATCCATCGGCGGCGGCATACCTCGATTTTTTGACCAGTCCCGACGGACAAAAGATTTTTGAACGCCACGGCTTTACGCGCCTCGGAGCTGGACGATGACCGCCACCACGCAAGTACTAACATCGATCGGGTACGGCAGGTAACATCGCGTCATGGCAACCGTCACCCCGTCCAAAGACCACGACGCGCGACTCGCACTGATCGTCGAAGACGACCCGACTTTCGAAGCGTCGATGACTCTGGCGTTGGCGGACCTGGGGACGAGTTGGCGTGCGGCCTCCTTTCCCACTGCGGGGGCGGCGCTGCGTTTCATTGACCAAGAGGATACCCGCATCGATCTCGGGCTGGTCGACATCGGTCTGCCAGACGCCACGGGTATCGACGTCATCGGCAAGCTCCGCTCGCGGTTTCCGGAAATCCCCATCATGGTGGTGTCGGTGATTTCCGCCGAGCGCAGCGTGCTGGCGGCCATACGTGCCGGCGCACGCGGCTACGTCCTCAAGGACGACAGCACGACGATCATCGCCGAGGCCTTGCGGCAAAGCCTGGAAGGCAACTACCCGATCAGCCCAGCGCTTGCCCGCTATCTTTTCAAGCTCGCGGGCTCGAACGATCGGCCGAGTGACCTGCCCGATCTCACCCCCAAAGAACTCGAACTTCTGCGTAATCTCGCGCGCGGACGCAGCTACGCCGAAGCGGCTCAGCAGATGGGCATCGCGCTCTCGACGGTCCAGACCCACATTCGTAACCTCTACCGCAAACTCGACGTCCACTCGCAGGTGCAGGCCGTCACCAAAGCGCAGGACTGCGGTCTGATCTAGCCCTCGC
>Ga0129333_10000922_pt1 | contig 25952 bp, 33 predicted proteins | sample CPB6_08_DNA_FD_94474 | JGI IMG/M metagenome (GOLD analysis project Ga0129333, IMG submission 94474) | Freshwater to marine salinity gradient microbial communities from Chesapeake Bay, USA - CPBay_Sum_0.6_0.8_DNA | ecosystem: Environmental > Aquatic > Marine > Coastal | place: USA: Chesapeake...
CGACCAAGCCCACGCCCTAGAGCAACAGCTCAGCCGCCTGCGTGAGCACGCCGCCCAGCTCGGTGAGCCGGTGGTTGAGTTTGTTGATGTGGCCTCTGGCACCCGTGACGACCGGCCTGAGCTAAAGCGGTTGCTGGAGTGCTGCGAGCAAGGTCTGCTGACCACGGTGCTCTGCACGCGCATGGACCGCATGAGCCGTTCCACGGTGCATGGCGGCAAGCTTCTGCGTCTGTTTAACCAAGACAGCTGGCCGAACCTGATCTGCCTGGATCAGTCGATTGATCTGTCGACAGCCATGGGTCGCTTCTACGCCAACTTGCTCATGGGCATGGCGCAGATGGAATCGGAGCTAATCGGCGAGCGGGTGCATCACGGGCAGCTGTATGCCCGGAAGCAACTGAAGCCCCAGGCTGGTAAACCGCCGTTTGGCTATCGGTACACCGAGGGCAAGCTCAACTACGAACTAGACCCCGAGACAGCACCGATTGGCCGGCAGATCGTGACTCGCTTTTTACAGAGCGCGAGCCTCCGGGATGCCTTTGACTATCAGTACAAGGAATGCGGCCAAGCGTTTAGAAGCTTGGAAGGGCTGCGGCGTTGGCTGCTGAATCCAGCGATTGCTGGCAGCCGCGTTTATGGAACCTTTCGCTGGAAGCTGGACGCTGATGGCAATAAAAGCCGGCTGCTGAACAAGCCAGGGCAGGTGGAAGAGATCCACCCGCACGCGCATCCGGGACTGATCAGCCACGAGGAGCAGGTGGAGATCCAGCAGGTGATGCAGTCGTTACGGGTGCGCTCCCTGGCACCGATTCGCACGCGACGCAGCCGTGTGCTGACGGGGCTGGTGTACTGCGGACATTGCCAAGGCTTGATGCACTACCACGAGCCGCGCAAGGCAGGGGCGACCTATCTGCGGTGCACGCATGAGGTCTGCCCGGTTCGGCCGCATAAGGGGATCAATGAACAGACAGTGCTTGATGCCGTACTGAAACGCTTGTGGGAGAAGCGGGAGGTGCTGGCCTACGGCAGCGTGGTGGATGAACTGCGGCTGAAGCAACAGCTCAGCCCGGAGATTAAACAGCTGCAGGGTCAGATCAGTGACCTGCGCTTGCTGGACGACGCGGACCTGGCGGAGGTGATTGGGCGCAAGGAGGAGCGCCTGAGCACCCTGCTGCAGGAGTGCGTCAGTGATGGCGGCAGCCGGTTCACGTTGGCGGATGCGTTGAACGCGCTGGATCAGCCAACGGTGTGGACAGAGATGACTAAGACGCCAGAGCAAACGCGGCGACTGGTATCGCAGTGGGTAGAGCGCGTGGTGGTGAGCGATGGAGCAGTTACAGAGGTGCGACTTAGGGCCGGGGAGAGTGCTGCCCATCCCTAGGGTTAGGCTATTCGCTAGCGAAGGCTCTCTTTTGGATCACGACCGCTACAGCCATCCGCCGCTAGCTGCCCGGCAGCGCTTTGGTCGCACACTCACGGCCTGGTGCAATCGCAACGGCTGGATCCACAGCACGCTGCATGAGTGGGGTGAGCAGGCGGGATTTCCTGCGGTGCGGGATTCCAGCTTCAACAAGCTGCAAAACGCCAAGACCGAACAGCCGCAGCCGCTGACCTTCATCCAGTTGGCGCTGGCCAATGCGCGGGTGGCCGAGGGCGACTACAGCGGCGTGACGGACCGCCGCCTGAAGGATCGCCTCAAGGAGTCACAGCCGATCACCGATGCCAATGGTGTGCCATGGCGGGCGACGGATTTCTTTTCACACTTCATCGGCGAGCTAGAGGCGCCGGAGTGGCTGCAGCAACCAGAGCCGTTGACTCAGGATGCCGCGAAAGCATTAAGCGCTGAGCACCAAGCAAGGTTTGAGGCGCTTGCCAAGGCCAAAGGGCTCACGCCAGCGGTGGCCTGGAAGCAGTTAGAGCAGCAGTGCCAAAGCCTGAGCAACAGCCAGCGGGATCTGCTGCGCAATGTGCTGAGCGGCTGGCATGAATGGACGCCGAGCGAATGGGAGTCGTTTTGCCTGAACGGCTCCGACCCAGTAGACGAGGCGCTAGCGGCGTGGGGAGAAGCCATTGACGACTAGCGTTGGCTAGCCTAGTGTGCAAGGGTGCCGCAGCGACGCGGCATCCGATAACCCCGCATCCATGACTGATTTCCCGCAACTTGGTGGGGTCATCACGCCTGATGACATCTCCACCAAGGGCAGCGGCTCCTATGCCGCGGACTATGTGAACTGGGCCAAGATCGCCCACCTGCTTCACGTCCATGCACCGGGCTGGCAGTTCACGCTCAGCAGCGCGCCGGATGGCGGCCACGTCTGGCGTGCCCCAGATGGCACTGGTTATGTCGTTGGTTACTTCGCCAATGGCGAGCAGGTGACGCCTGATTTCCCTCAGGCCTGCATGGACAACCGCAACAACCCGATTCCGTTTGAACGGATCACAGCGCGCACGCTGACCGACACACACCGCCGCTGCCTCTGCACCGCTGCAGCCTTTGCCTTTGGCCTGGGCTATGAGCTGTGGGCGCGAGTCGAGGTGGAGAACCCGATGCGCGACGACAACGCTCAACCCGAAGCGGCTAGCGCTAGCAAGCCACCGGCGGCGAAAGCAGCTACCGCTCAAAAAGCACCGAGTTCGCCCAACCCGGAAAAGCTCAGTGCCGCTGAGGTGCAAGAGCTAGTCCAGGCTGTGCTCAAGGTGAGCGACGAGCGCCGCAGTCAGATCGTCCTGGCGTTTCAAGAACGCTTCAGTCTGCCGCCGGACAAGAAGGCCGCTGACTACATCAAGACCGCGGCGCACCGCGACTTCCTGATGGAGCAGCTTCATGCCGTTGCCGCCTGATGAGCACATCCGACTTGCTCATGCGCATGTATGCGATGCCATCCGAGCCGTTGAAGCAACAGCAGCGGATGCTTATGCAGAAGCTGCATACAATTCACGGCTTACCTACTTCGGCAACCACTGCGCCAAACGGGCGCTGCTGCAACGGATCCGAGCCGATCTCAACCTCTTACAGCGATCCGTATCTGCACCGGGTTTATTGGCTGCTCAGGAATAACTCAGGTGCCTATCTTGCTGCACTTAGCGGCACTGTGCTGCAGTGGGAATCCTCGGCCAATGCGGTGCCGGAGCAACTTCGCTTTGTTACCCATCAACGGGTGAAGTCGTACTGGCTTCAGCTAAGGGAACTGGCTGTATTAGAGGATGAAGGGTTAGCCATAGAGCCTGTTGATTTCTATGCCCACCGACAAACCCCTTATTTATGGTGTGCCTTAAATGAGTAGTGCAAAACGCCGTGTAGCTGAGGCCATCATTGATGGTTTGCAGCAAGAGGAGCAGCTAGCCAGCGCTAGTACTCCAAGGCGCCGGTATGGGCGCAGCACAAGGAGCGTGGCGGTTTGCGCGCATTTATGGCCTGACGTGATGGAGCTGGTTCGTCAACACGCCAACCAGCATCAACTCACCCCAAGCGGTGCCGTGCATGACGCGCTGCGCCGTTACTTCAAACTTCCACCCATTAACTGACTCATGCCTGATTTCGCACCCGACGCCTTCACGCTTTGGTTCAACTGCAACCAAGACCAGAACACACAAGGCGCCTATTGGGCATCGTCCGATGTGCCGGTGGAAGAGATCGAGAAGCTCTACAGCTGGGCGCTAACGCAGAACCCTGTGACTAATGACAAAGGGCAGCACTGCGTACAGATCCGAGCAAACCTGCGGCCCAAGGTCAGCAAAGCCGGCAATGACTACCTGCTGCTGGCCGTGAGCGATCAAAAGCCCAAGGCTGAATCAACCAATTCGATGCCGTTCTGATGAATCCCGACTGCAACCCGATTGAGCAGCAAGCCGTGCAAGACCGGCTAGAGGCTGCCTACATCGCCAGCGGCCGCGCTGACAAAAGCCATCCCATGCACAGCCTTTACACAGGACTTCTCACTCAGACCGATGACGACAACACACAAGACGCTTGAGGATCTCCTCGCTGAGTGGTGGCGTGACAGTTACCCGCACGCCCAGCCGATCAACAACCAGACCGCTGCACTGATTGTCGCTTTTGCCGCTTGGGTACTGGCCAAGAAAGCACGGGAGGCCAACAATGATCAAGGCTGATCATTGGATTCGCCAGCGCTCTGAAGCCGGCATGATCCAGCCGTTTGAACGGACCCTGATCCGTCAGCTCGGCAGCCAGAAGGTGCTCAGCTACGGCTGCGGCTCCTACGGGTACGACATCCGCCTAAGCCCAGCTGATTTCCGTGTCTTTCAGCATGTGCCTGGAACGATCATGGACCCGAAGGCGTTTAACCCTGACAACCTGCGCAATGTCGAATTGCAAGGCGATTCAAGGGGTAGGTACTTTGTCCTGCCTGCCCATAGCTACGGCTTAGGTGTGGCCTTGGAAAAGCTGTGCGTACCTGAAAACGTCACGGTGATCTGCTTGGGCAAGTCCACCTATGCCCGGATGGGCGTGATTGCCAACATGACACCTGCAGAAGCTGGCTGGCGCGGGCATCTCACCCTGGAGTTTTCTAACTCCTCAGGTGCTGACTGCCGAATCTACGCCAATGAGGGAATTTGTCAGCTGCTCTTCTTTGAAGGCGACAAATGTGATATCACATATGAGAAACGGTCTGGCAAATACCAAGACCAAGACCATGGCGTAACGCTCGCCACGGTCTAATCAAAAGGGTGGCCGGTGGCTGGTCCTCACGCGGTATCAGCCTCACCGCAGCCGGCCAGCTACGGACGCCCCGAGCCTTGATAAAGGTCGAGGCTCACAACATAGCCATTTTTTCTCCCTTCTGCTAATGGCTCAACCTGTTACTTCCGTCGACTGGATCCTCAAGCAGTCGCATCGCTATCCACTACTGACAGCTGAAGAGGAAATCATCCTGGCGCGTCATGTACAGAGCTGGTTAGCGCTTGGCGAGCTGGAGGCACCAGATAAACAGCAAAAAGCGACGATCGCTAGAGGACGGCGGGCGCGTGATCGCTTCTTTATGTCCAACATCCGTCTAGCCGTCAAAGTCGCTGGCAAATATCACAAGTACGCTGGCACGCTCAACCTTGAGGATCTGATCCAAGAGGGCTTGATTGGCCTTGACTCGGCGATTGCTAAATTCGACCCCGAGCTTGGCTATAAATTTTCTACCTATAGCTATTGGTGGATCCGCCAAGGCATCACCCGCGCGATCAATCGTTATAGCCGCATTATCCACCTACCGATGCAGGCGAATGACGCGATCCGCAAGGCAATGGACTATATGCAACAACAGATGCGCGCCACTGGCAAAATGCCGTCGCTCAACGAGACGGCAGACTACTGCAAGGTCTCAGCCAATTATTTATCCCACTATTTGAACCATAGCGTCAATCTCGTCAGTCTCGATGAGCGGATGGCTAGTGAGCGTGGTAGCGAATACATGGATATCGTTGCTGACCCCAGCAGTATTCAGCAAGAAACAGAGGATTTCGTGCAGTTCGCTGACCAGTTGCACGATGCGGTTGAGCAGCTCAATCCTGTACACCAGAAAGTAATCAAAGAGCGCTACTTCAACAACAAGAAGCTGCCGACGACGTACCGCTGCCTGGCTAGTGATTTAGAGATGACGCGACAGGCGGTACAGCAGCAGCACAACCGCGCCTTGATGAATCTGCGGGTCAAACTGGCAGGCGCTGAAAAGGATGTCGCTGCAAAGCCGCCATCGAAGCACTGTGAGATGTATCAACTGCGTCTAGAACTTACTGATCCTGCAACGCTTCCCGACACTCCAACTCAGCAATGCGCCGCGTAGCACCACGGATGATCAGACTCTGGTGAATGGTGAGCTGCCAAAGCCTTAGGGCATGGGCCATCACTTGATCAGGCGTGCTATTGGCCAAGGCACGTCTGCCGCGTTCGAGCTCTAGATGGTGCTCTAATCCCATCTGCGGGGACATCCAATCACCCCAGGCCATAATGAAATGGGACATGCTCACTACAGCTTGCCGTTCGTGGAGCCAACTGTCGAACGGCTACTGACAGAGCAGGGCATCATTTGGCGTGTTTGTGGCTTGGGGTATTGCATTGAACATCAACAGCGTTGGCAGGCTGAGGTGATGTATGAATGCATGCTGGTTGCTAAAGGCTTAAGCAATCAAGCGAACAACCCTAAACAGTTTGACCAAGGGGATTAAGCCGCTGCTGGTGGCTCAGGGTCGTCCATTTCACGGCTTAGCCACAGCCTTGTATTGTCCTCGTCATAACTGATGTAGGTAATGCCATTGGCCATGGCCATCCATACTTTGACGCCAGTTCTGGGGCGTTCCACAGTCCATAGACCGGGCTGAATGCGGCGGCTGATGTTGGGTGTACTCATGGCTCAGCGATGATGCACCAACCGCTACGTACACCCTCCACAAGCCAGCGCGGTCCCCAATTGGCTTTGCTGTAGGCAATGCCGCCACCTTTGCTATTGAGGTAGGTGCCGCGAACAACTTCCATCTCACCGAAGGGGTCGTTGACGATGACATGGCCGCTCGTGACGCCGATTACGGTGAGCCAATGGCCACCGCCGGATGGCTTGCTACTGGTCCCGTGATGCAGGAAGCCGCAAGGGATTGGCACGTTGCGTGCGATCTGCCGTTGCAGGTCATCCCAGCCGCCGTTTTGCTTAAAGCTGGCCTTAATGCCGTAATGCGCTAAGGCCTTGAGCTGTGCTTGTACATCAGTGGTATCGCCATAGCGCAGCACCGTCTTGAGGTACTGGTCATCAGCCGCAGCACCGCTGATTACACCAGGGCGAAGGTAGGCCAGGAGCATGGCGCAGCTGGAGCTGAAGCACATGCGATTGGCTTGGCCTGCCACCGTGGAATCGCGCTGGCTGTAGTACGGCACCTTGAGCGGCTCACCCGGCTTTTGCTGCGGTGGGACGTTCAGCCGTTGATGACCGCAGAAGACGGAAACCTCGGCAGCACGGCGCCGCTCTAAACCAGCTAAAACCGCCTCGCCTGCATGCACCCACTTCGGTAACTCTTCGCGGACGACATGACAGGGTTCCTCACCAGCCAAAAGCCGTTTACGCAGCGTGCTGTCTTCCAGTGCGCCGAGACCCAGGTTGTAGGCAAAGCTCACGAGAGCACCGACCTGATTGGGCTTCCAACTTTTGGCCATCGGCAATAGGTGCAGCACACCGGGGCCAAAAAGGTTTTCGACTTCGTTCTGCAACAGCTCATCGGCAAGGGCTTGGCTGATCGTGTCGCCACTACGCACAGGGGCATCCATCAGCCGTGTCGTACCCCAACCGATCGTCCACTGACCAGCTGGGCACTTGTACGCCTCTAGGACGCAACCTTCAAATTCACGGATTAACTTCAGTGCTGGCGCTACCCACGCTGGCGGCAGCAGCTCTTTTGGTTTGGGGTCGGCGCGGTACAACTCCGCAAATTCAATCAGCACCTCATCGCTGAGCTGAGCCTGTAGCCAATCCCAGGCTGCAAGCTGATGGGGCAGCTGCTTGAAATGCGCTGCTGCTTGACGTAGCTGAATTACAGCCATCGTTTATTTCAGGGTTGTGCTGACGTTGCGCAGCACGGCCTTGATCGGGTCGTAAAACTGCACCACTTGCTCGATTTGGCGAGCGGTCGCTTGATGACCGGTGGCGCTGGCGATGCTGGCGGCGATCTTGGCGGTCATCACCTCCGGCGTTGCTGTACGCAGCAAGTTGGGCATGTCGCTATCAAGCTGCTCATAGACAAGCGGCAGGGCACGGCGCAATGGGCGATCGATTGCGGCTTTCGCCAAGGGCTTGATTACAGCCTCCGTTAAACCCATGAACAGGAAAGCCAATAGTGCGTCGCCGAAGGTGCGTAAAGACATGGGGCTAGGTGGTAGGTGGACCATTGCGACGGCTGCGGTTGATGGAGCCATCGGATGGACTGCGCGGTGACTCCGTAATGAAGGCCCACATGGTTGATGCCGCACCACCCGCGACGGTGAACGCTTGCGTCCATTGGTTGCCGCACTGGCCTGGGCGGCGCAGCTCACAGCTGGCGACATTGGCGCTGGCCATGATCAGCATGTAGCTGTAACAGCCAACGATTAGGCGCAGAACCAAAGTCACCACAGCAGGGTTGCTCATGGCTTGTGCTCCGCTTCTAGCTTGGTGACGCGCTGCTCTAAACCATTGAGGCGACCATAGGTTTCTTTCTGGTCGGCCTTGATATCGGTATGAAGTACCTCTAGGCGTGAGGCAACGTTTTCAACCGCAACAGTTAAGCGGACGACAGCATCTCGCGCTTCGGTTGAGCGCTTGGATTGCGAGCCAAAGCCCATGGCTCCAACAGTGATTGCGGCGCCGACGACCGCTGCAGCTACCTCGACCACGGCGACTGGAACCCGATGGATTCAGCGTAACGAGAGCTGTTATTTGCCTTGGCCGCGATAGCGCTTACGGCGTCGATTACGACTGGTGGCAGCTAACGAAGTCCGCAGCGACTTACCTTGCCTGGTCTTTTTGGGAGTACCAGGCTGATGGTCGATACGAGCTGCGCCCGCTTTTGCCTTTGTCGCCATGGCAGATGGTTAGCTCACCAGGTATGCAGAAGCCAGATCAACCTTGATCATCACGGGGATTGATCGCTAACAGGCAGTAGGCAACAAAGAGACCTACTAGCCAAAGACTGAGCAGACCAAGCAAGGGAGTTGGACGTTCACCAGTGCAGAGTAACCAGGGTGATTACGGCTGCGGTGGCCATTCAATCGTCCAGGGGAAACCAGGCTGTGAGGTGACATCCCGCAGTTGCTGACGGTAAGCAAGCCAAGGTTGGTGATCGACGGGTGCATCAGGAAGCTGTGTCCAGTCGCAGGCGGCTAGACGCCTATTGCGCTCGCTGCGGATTGTGGACGCCTGCATGGCATCCATTGCAGCCTTCTGATCGTCGTCTGGGGTCACGGCGATGTAGTGGGTGAACCACTGACCATCAATTTCAATGACGCCATCACGCTGGGCGTATTGATACGGAGGGATAAGCGTAGGCTTTGGACCTTCTAGTACTGGGTCGTAACCAAAGGCCTGATAAGTCTGGTTGCTGATATCAGCTGGAAATGAGGTATTTTTGAATATCTGCCTGAATTCGTAATCGAGGATTACGGCCCCAGTAGCTTGATTGCGAAGTTCCATGGTTGAAGACAGGAGCAAAAGGTAGCGACGGCCTTGGTTTAGTACAGCCTAAAGCCGATTCCTGTAAAAGAGTTTGCTGCAGTACTACGGTTTACAGTTGCGGCGGCATTGGAGCCAGTAGCGTCGTAAAAGCTTCTTACGGAAAAAAAGGATGATGATGAACTTGGCCCAATCCCCGTATAGCCAGATGGGGCGCCTAGGCTCCCAACAGCTCTATCTATTGCAGTCAAAACAACAATGTCACTTGACGTGGTGCCAGATGGCGGGGTGATGGTCAAATTGGCGCTTGAGGTATCAGCCCATGAGCCAACCTGTATGTTTGACTTGCCGGGGCTTTTGATCAACACGGCAATAGCATCTGTTCCGTTGTAGTTTATTGTCGAGCTAGTTCCACTTGTCGCGATTATGTAATAAGCACGATTGATGTAGCTGTCAAGGTTCGTAAAATCGCCTCCAATTTGTGTATAGCCAGAGGAAGTCAAGCCTGTGCCCATTGTTGTGTGAACAACAATAATGTCGTTAACCGATACCGACTGGGGCAACACGATTGATTTATCAGTGCTAATACCACCCGGATCCGATGTTCCACCGGAAGCGTAAAACTCAACCGCTACTGCTGCCGGAGCCGTGCAAGCCAATAGGAATTTAGAAAGCATGGGATGTCATCCAAGCAGGTTTAAGGTGTCGCAACTGACGATAACCATTAGGCGTCTCCTGCCCGAGCACCATAAATTTGCGTGCCAACTTTCCACAGAACAATAACGGTGAATCCAGACGTGTTGAGGGTGGGTGCGATTCCCGCATTTGTTTTCCATATAACGCCTGATGATCCGAATGTTGTATCTGTCCAAGTAATTGAATAAGCGGTTCCGTCATCCACCATCAGAGTGATCGCTTCTCCTGCCACAAAGTTTGTCGCTTTTGGTGTGCGGTTTGCGCCAAGAGTGATTAGTTGAATACTGCCGTTTCCCGGATCAATTTCAAACGCAGCCCCGTCACTGATTGTAAAAATGTCTTCAAGAATTGTTCCAGTAATTGCTGGATCAGTAAGTGTTTTGTTGGTAAGAGTTTGAGTGCCAGTAAGCGTAACGTCGCCAACGCCTGTCCAACTCAGTGTGCCTGTGCCGTTTGTTGTTAATGCTTGGCCAGTGCTGCCATCGGCGCTTGGAAGTGTCCATGTAACACTGCTGGTGATGGTTGCAGGAGCTTGAAATCCGACCCAGTGACTGCTGTCGCTATCTGCAAAACGTAGGTCAGCCTGTGCATTAAGTGTGACGTTATCTTTGGCGGTAATGGTGCCATCAAAAGTTGCAGTGCTTGTGACATCTAGCGTTCCGGGAATATCAACATTGCTAGTCCATTCAACCCCTGTACCAGCTGCGTCGGTCTGTAGTAATTGACGGGCAGTACCATCCGCCAGTTTGCTAACAGCAATTTCTGCGCTGGCGTTGATATCTCCGTCAACGATGACACCGCTGGAAATGGCGGTAACGCCAGTATTGCCGATGGTGACATCACCGGTTACAGCAGTGCTGGTGGCGACGTTGCTTGCGTTACCAAGAACGATGTTGCCGCTCGTTAGTGCAGCAAGTTTGCTGTAGTCGATTGCAGCAGAGGCATTGATATCGGCATTAACGATTGTGCCATCAGCAATCAACGTGCTGGTAACGGTTCCAGTGTCGCCGCTCGTGATGACCGTGCCGGAGACATTTGGCAGGTTAATTACGTTATCCGCTGTTGGATCAACAACACCAAGCGTGGTCTCAAAAGCGTTGTCGGTGGCGCCTTCGAACACCAAACTGCCGGCTGAGCCAATTAGCAGCTGACCCGTCAGTGTGCTGCCTGCTGCTTGCAGTGCTTCTGAAGCGACTTCAGCAATCGCGGCCTGTACGTTACTGGCTGCAATAGTTCCAGTCGGTGAAAACGAAACGTTGACAGCGCTTTGGCTGGTGAAAGTCTGCGAAACGTCGATCAGGATGTAATTGGTTCCGTTCGACAGCAAAATGTCTGGCGGTTGCAGCGTGACCGTTGGTGCTGGTGCAGTGCCGGTACCGCCGTTGTTCACTACGACGTAATAACGGCTGTTGCCACCTGCTGCCGATGGGAGAGCACTGCCATTAACGAAACCAGCTGCCGATCCTTCGGACGTAACAGAACTCAGCGTGTTCGTAGATGCGTCGTAAGTGCCAGCGAAGACGATTTCACCGGCACTGATGCCAACCGGCTGGTAAACATTGCCATCCCAGAGTGATAGATCGCGGGAGAGCGGATTAAAGAAGAATTGGCCGATGCTATCCGCTGAAGGGATTGTGCTACCAATCTTTGTGATTGCAAAGTTGGCCAGCTTGACGCCGGTAACTGCGTTGCCACCAATCCGGTCAATATCGAGGGTGCCAGTGGTGATCTTGGCGGCCGACAGGTTGGGTATATCTGCTTCAACAAGTGATGCAGCACCAGTGATGTGCCCTTCGGTGTCAAAGCTGACCTTGACGCCGGAGCCAGCACCAATCGAATTGGTGTGATTAAGTGAGCCGCTACCGTTTACACCCAGTCCGGAGCCGGGTTTGACAATGCCGTTTACCGATGCAGTGGCGATTGGTACGTCACTGGCACTGATAACACGGCCAGAAGTGACAAGACCTTTGGCGTTGTACTGAACTATGTGAAAGTTGCTAGCTTCTGCCGTAACCGTGTTGTTAATGGTGATCGTGTCACCAGACAGGCTTAGGCCATTGCCGTTAACGATGACGGCGCCTTTGGTCGTTGTGGTGGCAGTCGGGAGATCAGCGCCAACAATCGGGCGATAACCAACAGTGCCAGCCGAAGCGGTTGGGCCAGCGAGAAACTCAGCAGCGGCCGTGGTGTTATCCAGCGTCGCACTGATGCTGACTTGATCGCCGCTAGTGCTGACAACGATATTGATCGCGCCGCTGGTGCTACCGATAACAGCGTTGACGCTGCCGGCGCCTTTGACGCTGACCCAGCTGCTGCCATCCCAGCAGTAAATCTTGCTGTCGTCGGTATCCAGTGCGATCTGGCCGACAAACGCACCGCTAGCTGGAAGCGTCGTTACAAGATCAACGCTGGATTCGTCAGCAAGCTTGGCGGCTGTGACCGCATCATTTGCCAGCTGCGTTGCAGTAACACTGCCGTTGCTCAGCGAGCTAGCAGGAATTGTGTTGACACCAAACAGGATCTTCGCGCTGGGGATCGTTGCATCCGCAATCAGCGTCGTGGCATTGCCAACGAGATCCGTAACGGTGATCTTTTTGGTTTCACTGGCGCTGGTGTCAGCGAGAGGCAGGAAATCGCCGGCCGCAAGATTGGCACCCGCAAGCGTGGCTAGTTCGCTGATCCTTAGGTCGGCCATCGCGGGGCTTCCTTTAAGCGCTTACAGTTACAACGAGTCTAAGGCTCCTATTCCGGCTCTTCCAGCAACACAAACGCCGCTCCATCCTGCTCCAGCTTGATCTTGCCGGTGTCCTCCTGCAGCAGGCGGTTGGGAACCTGAGTTGAAGCCCGTAACTTGATCGGGCCAGTTGAAATAAAGTCGATAACGGCGGTGATTACCTGATCAGCAGCGAAACTGACGGCCGAAGCCGTGATAATGCCGTTTAAATCCCAGTAAACAGAATCGTTAATTTGAGCCGCTTCAAATGACCCCGCAAACGCGGGGGTATCCGGCGCCTTGATGTAAAAACGTCCGTGGAATGTAGAACCGACTTCTGTACGCAGTACCAGCTGCATCAGATAGTTGACGGGTTCTTCGTGGCGGTTGTTGGTGTAATCCCAGCGTGCGGTTAGCCTGCCACTCCCACTAATCAGGCTGCTGTACTGCTGGCGGTATTCATCGCTCAGCGTCGTGATGTCAACTGTTTCGCGGTTTGTATTCAGTTCGTACTCAATGATGTCGCCAAGCACACGTGATTCACGGTCTCGGATAATCACATTGATTGGGATATTTCGATTGATAGCAACCAGTGGCACGCGGCCTTGTGTACCGCCATCTAGGCTTGCCGCAAAGCTTGTGTAAAGACGAATCCCGCCAAGCTCGTCAACAAAGATGTACCAAGCGCCGCTGGAATGGAGGGAATTATTTGCCCAACCGCTCGGATCAATAAAATCAAGATTTGTGCCGTCTGTTGTGGTGATCTCGATGAAATCACCTGTAACCAGAAAGCCTTCTTGAAAGTCAAAACTAAAACGGTCTTGGCTGGCGTTTACATCACTTGGGTTTATGGTGCTTTGCTTGGCACCTTCAAGAGCTGTGCGGGTTAGCTCGATGTTGCCGATCAGGCCAAGATAAATGCCCATTAGATTGTCACCGCAGTGAGTGCTCCAGTGGCTTGGAAGCTGATCTGGGCGCTGCTGACTTCACCGACATTGGCGCCATACGACACGCTGGTAATCCAAGCATTCAACGAAACATCGTTTGCAGCGTTGCCTTGAACAAAACGCAGCGTAATAGTTACCGTATCGGCATCGGAAACACTGCCGACTTTAAGGATATTTTTCAGTGCTGTGGCGGCATCGTTGCGGCCTGATGCTTCGCTGTAATACAGCAATGTGGCACTGCCACTAAATTCTTGGACTCCTGGAACATAGGTGCGTTGAGTATCGCCAAGGCTGGTGGTTTCCAGTGCTTCGAGGTTGCCGGTTAGGGTCCAGCTGGTGACCTTAATTTGCTCGGAACCGTCGATCAGCAGGCGGCCGTCGCGTCCTGTATATGCTTTCTGCATCAGATCACAGCCACCAAACTTACTGTAACGCTACTGCGACCGGGCCGAACTGCCTGTATCACAGGAGCAGAGTCGTAGCGCCAGCGTGCTGTAGGTGGTGCGTCAATTGTCGCTGCTGATCCAGTCCAACCGGCGCGTACATCACTCGGCAAAGTAAACGTACGAAAGGTTCCGAGTTGGGCGTCGTAGTCAGCAGCAAACAGCTGGGCGTTGGCGTCGGTGATGTTGTCGTAGCTGAGGCTCAGTGTGGCGTTGGTGCGGCGGTTGCCGTAGAGGATGCGAACCTCAGCGCCGGATTGGGCGTTAAAGCGTTTGATCGGAAAGTCGCCTGCGTTGAACTCGCGGCCGGTTGGTTTCAAGGTCGGGAACGCCATCACTCAGTCACCCTGAAGTTGCCGGGAGTCAATACGTCCTTTGCAACAATGCTAGCTCCGCTCGAATCGACGGGTACTTGCACTGCGGACACATTGATCAGACCTTCTTCGTCAAGCGTGATCTGTTCGACTTGGAAAATGCTGCTGTTGTTCTGCTGGCTGCGGATCATAAACAGGGTGTTGTGCAGCGACGGATCGGAGATGACGTTGCCCGAGACAAAGAACGAGCGCTCGATAAACTCACCAGTCGTCGGGTTGAAAAACATGGCGTCGTAGCTGCCGTCATCAATCGGATTGATGGAAGTCAAGCTGCCTGCATCGGTGATGGCACCCACGCTGTTGGTGTTAAAGGTGGTAGCCGTCGTCATCACGCGGATATAAGAACCAGGCTGGATACTCAGCGCATCCGGCACCGTTTTGAACGTGACGGTTTGCGTAACGCGGCGCCGCACACTCAACAGGAATCGAGCTGTACGCAACGCCTGCTCGCGGTTGGTGCAGAACTCGCTGAGATCAAACACCTGCTGGGTGGCGGAAGCGTCGTCTTCGGCAATGTCGGCCCATTCCACCAACGCTGAGGCTTGCGTCGGCAGATCGTTTTCTACGGTGACGCGCCACGACACCAAAGCTTTGAAGTTGGTGCGCTGCGCGATATCGATGTACTGCAGCTGCAGCGAGTCTTCGATGATGTTGCCAGCCGTGAAGATCTGTTCGACAGCGATAGGGCTAGTACTGATCTGAAAGCTGCTGTTGAACGGCAATGCCGGCATCAAGCCAAAGCGACCATTTTTGATCGTGAAGTTACACAGCTGAAGCGGCGCTGTATTGAAAATGAACGAGCGGAGTGATTCGGTATCTTCTAGTACGCCGTCGTAGAAGATCTTGTTGGCACGTAGATACTTACCCGTCGTTTGCAGTGAAGCGACATCGACAAGCTCCAGTGGCACGACATTGCCCACGCCTTGTTTGATATCGGTCAGCAGGTAGTAGACCAGATCAGAGAACAGGTTGCTGGGGCCGTTTCCGCCGTCTACCAGCCGTTGGACACTGATGCCACTGGGAATCCAAGCACGGATCTGCCCAACGCTTCCGATCTGACCGCTTGATTTGACGGAGATAGCAAGGACGGATAGGTCGTCGTAATTTGCATCCGATACGTTTTCTAGATATTCGTTGACATAAACAATTTCATGCTCAGGATTTGATTGATTGGATTTTGTAAGTTCTTGATAAAAGCTGACATCGGCAATTTGTGATTGCTGCTCAAAAATGCGTTGGGCTCGTGAGACTCCATTGTCATCTACAGGGCGTCCCGGTATCGGTGTCGGCGCCGCTGTTGGCGCTGGCGTTGGCGCAGGTGTTGGCGCAGGTGTTGGACCGGGAGTAGGGTTTGGATTGGGCGGCGCAGGAGTTGGGGTTGCTGTTCTAACAGCTGCGGTTACTATGTAACTTAGTGTGCTTACACCTCTACCAAGCGCATTATTTACTAACTTACTAAAAGTAAAGATTGTGCGAACAGGTCCATCGCCGACCGATCGAATGACTTTGTATGTAAAGTTTCGCCATATAAGCCGTGAGCCAGTTAAATCAACGTATTTCTGGCCAACATCTTCGCCGATCGTGCCTCTAATTACTTCCGCCCTAATGCGAATGGTGATCGTTGAATTACCAGCAAGGCAAATTAGATCCTCTTCCTGTGTATCCCCAACCCGTTTAGTGGTTGGATCACCAAAGATATCAAAGTAAATCGCATTTGCGGGAAACGGATTTAATGTCGTTCCATCCGAAACGCTAAATAGATTAACTTCGGTCGGGGTGAAAGACATCGATCTCTGGGTGAGTGGTAGTGAATAAAACCTTTAGCCAGGAATGAACGTACCACCAACAAATGCGGTACTTGCGTTGGTGGTCAGCTCCTTGTTTCGTTCCAGTTGACTGACCGTGAACCGCTTGCCTCTTGTACTCAAGCGAAAGGAACCATAGGGCGTTGAATAGTCGCTACCGAAATTAGTATCGGCGTTGGCTGATTCGGATTCGGAGTCAAGTTGAATGACGGTCTGGTTTAATTCGTCATCGCGGCCAGCTTCGGCGCCAGTGACAGGAACAAACCGATATTCGTAGTAGCCAGCTGTGCGGGGTTGGATCCGCAGGAAGTTGAACTGGTCAACTGGTGCTGTGCCTGATACGCAGAACAGTTGAGGGATGCGTGCCCAAGCCCGTTCCGCTTCGCCAAACTTTTGCACGGGTCGTACCAGCACGGAGAAAAACGAGGAGCGCGCAAAATAGCGATCCAGTCGTGGTGTATTCAGTGTGATGTTTTTCCTGTCCAGTCGGAAGAGTTTGGCTGGTGTCGGAATCGTGTTGAAGTTGGTGAGGCCACTAGCGCGATTCCACACCTGGCTTTTGATCCCGATTTCAATGACATCAGCATCACGACGAACTGGTCGCACCGTAGCTTCGCTGTAGCGGCACAGCGGGAAGAACCCAGTACCAATGTTGGTAGCGGGATCAAAGTCTTGTCCACCCGGTCCCGATCCGGGGCCGTCGTAACCAGCCAGTGGTTCATTAATCGTGCGTGTACCGCATGCACCGATCTGCGGGTTCTTCTGGATTTCAGTGCATTCGAGCGTAACGTTGATGAACTGCGCATCAGGTTGCGGGTCGCGATCACGAACGATCCAGATGGTTGAACCGATAATCCAGCGCGAGCCAATCGTTAGCAAGTCGTCCGCTCGGGTACGCCAAGCATCGGCGGCGCTTTCAAGATCGGTCAGGTTAACTTCAGTATCGGCAAAATCACTCCGTTCAAAGTCGTCCCAGTTTTGAAGGCGGATCTGAAAAACAGCTGTCGATCCAACGCTGACGTTGACAAACGTACGGCTTGAGTATTCGGTGTTATTGATGCGAACGATGCCCATCCGCCTTGAATACTGGCGGCCGACTCCGGGCTGACCAACGGCGAGTTTCGTTGTTGCAGTGGCGTTTTCAACGACGGTGAGCACATCAGCTCGTTTGCCGGCAATCTTTCTGCGTCGAGCTTTAATCTCTGCGCGTTGTTCTTGGTTGTCCGCGCCTAATGTTCCAGCCTCTGGCGCGGCGATGATCTCCCAGTTAAAGCGGAAGGCAGTTCCGTTTTCGATGGGTGAGTAGGCACCAAATTGTGATGCGTTTTGCGGGTTATAGGCTTGCGAGAAACCTAGGCTGAACTGCTGACCACCACCAGTCGGTGCGGTAAACACTTGCCTGCCTAATGTACCAGTCGCTCCAGCACCGGCGGTGCCTGCAATTAGTGTTGTGGGTCGGTTAGCATCCTTTTTGGATGACCAGAACAACGCATATTCACTGTCATCAAGGGTAGATAAGCCGGTGGTGCCGACACGGATGCCGCCGAGTTGTGGGGTCGGTAGACCAAACTGTCCGGCAACGTAAATGCCCTCGTAGGACTGGAATGAGCCGTTAGCGAACAGGCGGCTCCACACCAAAGCTGGGGCAAGAATTAGACCTCCGGTATCGTTGCCGTCAGCGCCTTCATCGCGTTTGCCGAATGGGACAGGAATGGTTTGGCCGTATTCAGCCAGGGCGCTGACGTTATCGAAGCTGGTGGTTTGGTTGAAGCGCGTGGGGCCGATCTGATCGGAGAGCTGTCGGCTACGGATCCGCGGCTGATTTTCAAGCGTCGGCGCTTTGGGTGCCAGCAGGATGCTGACGGCTGTGCTTGCCAGACCAATGACAAGGCTTACGACAGCAACAGCAACGGCATTTTCAACATCAGGGATATGGTCATACTCAGCTGGCCTTACACGCGATTTCAGTTCGGCGTGGCGTAAAAACTTGCGGTATTCCTGATCGCTACAACCCAGCGTTTCGATTAACGCGACTTCAAACGGTAACAGCGGCGGATTGAAAGGAGCGCCGCCGGTTTCCAGTCCACGCTTTTGCTGAGGTTGTTGATGTAGAGGAGTCCCTGCTGCCATGTCACCCCAAAAGCCAGCGGAGCCGCTGTTAAGACTGCAATATCACCATCGTAGATAGGCTCTTTAATGCGCATACAGAATTGGTCTAGATCTTGTAGTACCTGCCGCGGGGTCATTGCATACCACTCAGGCTTAAACGTTGGTGGATTCATGCCCATCTCATCCAGCGCATCGATGACGAGCCGGATGCAATCGTTGCCGCCGTATTCGTAGGGTCGACCAATCAGGTGACTACACACGTAGCTGCGCTGTAAACGGGATGTTGCCCACCAAGTTACGGATCAAGCGGCGCGCGGGCACATTGGCTTGGACTGAATCCAGCACGGAGTTCAGGCTGATCTGCAGCGTCGTTTCGTCCCAGCCACCGCTAGCGCAGCTGCCGAAATACTCATAGAGGGTGCGTTGCACAGCACCACTGCTGGGCTCCCACAGGATGGTGGTGACCTTGGCGACCCAGAGGTTTTCCAGCGCTTGCGTTGCCCAGGCGCGGGTCATCTCTGTATTCGGCAGTTGCAGCGTCGCGTCGAGGTTATCGCCTTGCAATGTGGCAACCGCTCCACCAAAGCCAAAGCCCAGAAACATGTAGCCATTGACGTTTTGAGCGATGGCGTAATTCTGGAAGCGGAAGCGGGCGGCCTGACCGGAAGGGCCAACGTCTAATAGGTGGCCGTAGGCGAATTCCATTAGAGACCAATGCGACGGCGATTCGCCGGGCTATTACTCAGCGTACGCAGAGCACGGCGTTCACCTTGTGCGGCACCTTGCTGCGCTGCTTGCGCTAGGCCGCGTTGGAACTGATCATTGGTGACGTACTCAACGCTGTTGATGCGCTCGACGCTGTAGCGCACATCGATCGGCTCCATCGGTCCGGCGCTGACTGCAGCGGCTTGAGTTGAACCGCTTTCGCCAGCAATCACTGCATCACCGCGTACACCGCGTGAGTAGCGAGACATGGCAGCATTCATCTTGCTGGCTGGGATGACGTATTCCGATTCGCCGCCTTCACCGATCACAGCATTGGTGGGCCCCGTGACGAAACCACCGTCGGCAAAGAAGCTCGCACCACCAAATGCCGCTGGGTTGAATCCAGCTTGACCAGCGCCGAAAACAGAAGCTCCTGATACAGGGCCTGCACCACCAAACGAGAATCCACCACCACCACCCAAGGCATTGAGGATCGACTGGAAAGTGATCAGGGCAATCTGCTTGGCAATGATCTGAGTGGCCGCCTCAATAAAGGCATCGGCAATCTTTTTGAAGACCTCGGACAACGCTTGCTGGGCAGACTTGGCGCCGGTAATCACATCAGTGAAAGCTGTGCCAAACGCGTCACCAATGGCGTTAGCACCGTTGAGGGCTACGTTGATGGGGTTAGCTAGTTCCTGCAGTTGCTGCCTGAGTTCAGCGATTCTTGTTTCCCCTTCACTCACTCGAAGATCAGGAAGCCCAAGATCAAAAGCGCCGGCACCGCCACGCAGATTGTCCTGAAGGTTCAGGCCAGCACGCTTGAAGAACTCAGCATTTTGCTCCTTGATTACAGCAAGGCGATTACGCTCTAGCTCAATCAATGTTTCAACATTTAGGTTATCCAGCTCAGCCGCGGTCTTGGTGATGATCGCCAAGCGTTCACGCTGATCCGTTACACCAATCAAAGACTTTTGCAGATCAGCGACAATTTGCAAGGTTTGCGATTCTGCTTTTAATCCAATCGCCGCCTCCTTGTTGCCTAGGTTCTCAACATCGGCAATCAAGAGCTTGTTGCTTAAAAGCTTTTGGGTGAGTTGCGATTCAATCTGCAGACCACGTAAGCGTTCCTGCAAGCGCCGTTCGACCTCCGCAGCGCGTTCGGCCTCACGCTCCGCATCGCTTTTGCCTGCTTTCCGGCCTTTGCCGCCACTAGCAGCAAGCAATGGAGGCAAACCACCAGTTGCAGAGCCTCTTGGCACTGAGGGCCCTGTTGAGCCTCCTAGCTCAGAAGCAAGAAGCGATTTACGTAGGCGTTCACGATACTGTTGAACTTCCTGGTCGAATGGATTAGCAAAGCGCAAGGCGCCAAAACGTGTTCTGGTCCTTCGGTTGGCTTCGACCTGTGAACTCGCTTCCGCCTGAAGCCTAGAGGCATTATTAACCCGCTCAAGAAATGCATTGATACCATCAATCAGGAACTTGAAAACAGGCTCAAAAAATGTGCCAATATTTTGGGCTAGACGTTGGAATGAGTCTTGAAGCGTACTGAGCTTGCCGTTTAAGGTATCGCTCTGCGCAATGGCACCGTTGGCGTATTTACCACCGGCATCCGTGAGCTTGATGATGGCTGCTTCAACAGCTTCGGCACTAATGCGCCCGCCTTCCAGTGCTTTTTGAAATTCCTCGCCGCTGAGCTTGTACTCCTCCTTCAGGACTTTTTGCAGCGCAACACCACGCTCTTGGAACTGCAGCAGTTCCTCACCCTGCAATCGGCCCTTGGCCTGAACCTGTCCATAGGCAGTGACCAAGCCCTGCAGTTCGGCACCAGTTGCACCACTGACATCAGCCAGGCGTCGGGTCGTATCAACAACCTTGCTGGCTTCAACGCCAAAGGCTTGCAGGCGTTTAGCAGACTCAATCAGCTCGGTGCTAGTAAACGGCGTGACCGCACCAAGGTCCTGCAACTCTTTAACGATCTGACCAGCGCGTTGAGCGCTGCCAGTCAGTACCTCTAGGCTGCGCCGTTGGCTTTCAACTTCTGCTGCTTGGACAAAAACAAACTTGGCAGCCTGGAACGCTGCAAATGCACCGGCTAGACGACCGACAACTGCGCCTAAGCCATTAACAGCGCGCTCTGTTGTCTTAGCCTCTTGCTGCACCTGCTGCAGCCGTTGGATCGCATTGCGCGCATCAACGTTGATGGCAACATTGGCGACAACAGACACAGCAGCACCCCTAAGCCTATAAGCAGTTTATCGGCGACGCTTCATCTGCCGTTCTTGCTCTTCGTTTTGGAGGTCAAAATAACTCGACCATATCAGTAGCTCTTCAAGTGTTACCTCTTGATTAAGCCTTGCAAGGCTGTAGCCAAGCTCTTTAGCAACACCAAGTTGAAGCAATAAGAGCTTATCTTTTTTGAGCTCAGCCTTTACCGCTTTTCATGTCCAGTTCTTGGCCTTCCTCTGGGTTAGTGATGATGGCCAGCATCAGCGCTTGCAGGTCAGAATCATTTACCTCGTTTTTCAGTTCAGCGATTTCACCAATTTGAAACAGGCGCTGCCCTGCATCATCCACTGCTTTGGTCACGAGCAAATTCAAGGCAAAGCCGTTGGCATCATCGCCACCAGGCATCTTCTGCGCTCGCTCACGTTCAGCCATCGTCAGCTGTGACGCGTAAAACTCAAACAGGTCACCATTGGACAAGGTAACCGCACGCTTGATTGGCGTCAGATTGGCTGCCTTCTTGAGACGGGCAAGAGCTGATGATGCAGGTGCAGGCATAAAATCATCTATTTGTTATTACTTTAGGCACAAAAAAGCCCCTGGTAAAAGCCAGGGGCATGAGCGGCACGGCCTAGAAGCTGTATCAGGCAGAAGTGCTGAAATCGAAGCTGGGTGTGCCGGTAGGCCGGAAGGCGATTTCCACCTGTTGCGCGTCGTCAGGATTGACGTTCTGGGTAGCGCTGATGATCACAGCATCAAAGGAGAAGCCGCGGCTCAGGGCCTCAGTGTTTTGCTTGTCGGTGTAGAGCTTGAACGCACAACCGACCTGCTGACGCTGCACTACGTCTTCGACAATGCGATTTGACAGTGCGCTGTCCTCATTGGTGACGTAGATGGTGGCGCTACCAGAACCATCAGCAAAGCCAGGGATGTAAGCCCGGAACGGTACATACTGACCGGCAGTTTGACCGATGGTGGTCACATCGATCTCAGCCCGGCTGATCTCAAACGACCAGTTCTGCACTTGGCCAACAGCGGCGAAATCGGCGTAGAACACCTCAAACTCGTTGGGAGTTGCAGCGGTGCCATCGTCGGTGATATTGACGGCAGAGCCACCAGCGGTAGCTGATACCTGTAGTGCACCAGAGCTAGCGGTATAGGCAATCACGTAGTACGTGGTACCAGCCGAGAGACCAGCGGGCAGCGTGCCTGTCCCAGCCTCACCGTTTTGGCTATTAACCAGACGAAACTTCACCGGATCACCTACCTTGAAATTCAGGTAAGGCTCAACAGTGATCGTTTCAGTAGAAACATTGACACCAGACTCACCGAATGTACCGGTGGTGCCAGCGGGTTTGTAGTAAAGAGCGCCGGACGTACCGGACAAAACAGTGACGGCCATGTTTGAACGGCAGTAGCTGTCTCAGTCTAAATAGGCTTCAAATGTTGCCGTTAGCTGCGTTTGGTAAAACGCTTCAGGTGCAGCAGCAATGACTGCTGCAGGACCGGAGACCGGATCAAAGATGATGCTGGAGAATTTGGCGCGATCAAATAGATCTTTGACCCGTTCTGCAATCGTCAGATTGCTGCCGGCACCAGTACCAATCGGCGTGAAGACATTGACGACAAGGGTGCCGTTATGACGGTTGAAGCCAGTGCTAGGCCCTTGCAGCGTGGCGTAGGCGTTGTCGCCAAAGCGAATCTGCACCTGCAGCCATGCACTGTTGTTGGGCGGGCTGTAGGGGACGTTTTGATAGGAGACCGGATAGGCCGGGCTTTTGGCGAACTCGGTAGCGATGCGCGCTTCAATTGCGCTGCGAACATCGTTGAGGCTGCTGCTCATGACTGCCTCCCGATGCGATCAGCGGCAATGCGGACGCGGCCTTGCACATCCTTAGCAATGCCTTGCACCCAACCTGCAGGCGCTTTAGGGCTACTGCCGTTAGCCAGGAACTCGGCGTAGGAGAGGTTGTTATGGACGCTGTAGACGTTGCCTAACTTCTCCTGCTGGTACCCCAACCGGTCGATCGGCGGTGTGGATGGGTAGCTGCCTTCTGGCTTGACACCACCTGGCGCCGAGTTTTCACCGACCTCCCAGCTAGCGCGAAAACGACCTGTGTCGAATGGACTGGCGTTTTTGGCCAGGTTGTCGGTTTCTAAGACGGCTGCCCGCAGCAGCTGCTCGAACTGACGCTTGGCATAGTCCCCAATGTCGCCAACGCGGATCGTGCTAGCCATCACACCCTCAAGATCAGTTCGTAGGTAATGGCCGTGTTGTCCTGCTCAATCGTGTTGACGCGAATCACCTGATGCTGGACATTGCCGATCAAGACGCGGTCGGCTGTGGTTGGCGTAAACGACACGTCGCCAGCACCGATGATCAGACGCTTGTCACCAGCCTGCACAAGGTCATTCACCTCTCGCAGGCTCACATCCTGCAGAACGCCAAGCAGCGTGGTGTCTGAAACGGTTTCAGCGGAGCTGCCGGTGCTGGTGTTGTAAGCACCGGAGGTGATGCGCCGAATCGTGACCTGACCGCCAAAGCGGCCCATCAGCTTGGTGACAACCTTGCGTAGCGGCTTAGCTAAAACCATCAGAGCTTGTAAGCGACGACCTTGCCGGAGGCCAATGTCACGCTGGTGAAGATCCCTTCAATCTCATCACCCTTGCCAAGGGGCACAGAAGTAAAGGCATTACCACTGGCGTTTTCAATCGTGGCTGTACTGATCACCGCATCGGCCACGGCATAGAGCTTGCGAAAGCGGCCGGTATGAGCAGCAGTATCACTGATGTACTCAAAGCCAATGCTGTAGTAGTCCGACATAGCTAGCTCCGCTTAATCGCAAAGTTACCGGGTCCACTAATTCTAAGACCGGTCAGATAACGCTCCACCAGCGGCGGCACCTTGTCAGCACCGATCGCGCCAAATCCGTTATTGGGCGTAACCGCAATCGGACCAATCCTGACATTGACATAATCCTCTAGCCCGCTAAGGCCAAGACCATCAGGGTTGTTATTGAGGTAAACCGCCAGAAAGACCTGAGCCTTTTTGATCTGATCAGGAATCTCGGTGTCGGTGTAGTAATCGGTGCTGATCCGAAAAGGGAACCCGACGGCGTAGGTATTGATGTACGTGTCGGGCTTGCGTACACCGGTGCGCGGCCACTGCAAGCTTTGCGTGTCGGTAGCACGTGCACCGAGAAACCGCTCCCTGTCTAGCCGCTGCGTTGCGGTAAACAGAGCGCGGTTCTTTTGGTCGGTGGTAGCTGTCGCCCAGGCGGTGACATCGTCATCCTGGACGAGGCCATCAATGATCAGTTCCGCTGCTGCCAGCGTCAGATAAGAGTTGGCGTTTGCGCCGCCCACCGTTGCGTCGAGACTGACTGGCATGATCGGAATCGGTAGGCGCCGGTTGTGGCGTTGCTACTTCAAGTTTAGAAACGGGCTCTGCATTAGAAAAAGAGGCCCCAGCCGTAGCTAGAGCCTCCCGTTCACGCAGTCGCCGAAAGGCGTACATCGCCATCAGGCAGCAGCAGCCTTGATCACGGCAAAGTTGAGTACCACAGCTTCACCGGCGGTAGAACCGACGTTGGAAACAGTGATAGCAAAACTACCGTCAGCTGTTGCGCTTACAAAAGGCAGGTACCGACCAGTGGTAGCACCGGACTTTACGGACACGAGAACTACATCAGTGGCAGCCACTTCGCTGTTGGTCACCGTAAAGGTCACCTCAGCATCAGCGGTCAGCGATGCGTTGTTCATCGTGATGGCGCCACAGGGCTTATTCAGCGTGACGCCAGTGGACTTGCTAGTGGCCTGGGTAACAGCACCACCATTACCGCTGACGTAGCCAATGGCTTTGCCGGCGGTTACTTCAAAGAGGGAAGCCATGGTTTGTTACTCCTTTCAATCGTACGAAGACGTGAGCGAAGCACGAACAATTCCGATGTTCTTGGTCTCATAGACCTTGCTCCAGTTACCCACAGTGGCCAGCTGAGCGCGGGTGGGGTTCGATGTGGTCACGTTCCACTTCGCACCAACGGGGTGGTGGATGTAGTGCATGTCCACAGACATGGCATCCGACTTGGCGAGGATGTCGCGGTCGGTCTCAGTGCGCATGGCAGCTTGCTCACCGGTGGCGACAGCGCCATTGGTGAAGAAGTAAGCCGCGTAGACGCCACCAGCATTGGTGATGTCGTCCGACACGATGACACGCAGACCCATATAGGTGGGAACGCGATAGTCAGCGTTATAGGCCGAAGCCACCGAGCCAGCGAATGCATCAGGCATCGAGGAATCGGGGGTGATACCCAGATCCGAAGCCAGGACGTAGTCGATCGCCTTGCGCTCAACCAAGTCGTAGTAGCAGGCGCTGTGGAGAGCCACAGCGGTCAGCTTGTCGCCTTGGTCGCCGAGGATGGCGCGAGCTTTAGACACCTGACGCGGGCTCAGAGCGGTCTGAGTGCTGGTGTCGAAGCGCAGTGCATCAAAGGCAGGGGAATCGCCACCGGTCAGGGAGCCGAAAACGCCTTCAAGGCACTTGTACAGGTCGATCTGCTGTTGGTTGGCAAGGTACTCACCAACCTTGGCGCCGATCGCGGCCATGGGGTCGGAACCTGCAGCAAGAGCTGCGAGGTCACGGGATTCCCAAGCGCGCGCACGGTGCAGGATCACGCCAACTTGCTTATCGGCAACGATCTTGCCGGGGGTCAAGCTGGTCGAATCATTCATTACCTCCAGGTCGCCAGTGAGATTGGCTTTCCAGAAGGGAACATTCACGAAATCGCCGCCTTC
>Ga0129333_10000923_pt1 | contig 25949 bp, 8 predicted proteins | sample CPB6_08_DNA_FD_94474 | JGI IMG/M metagenome (GOLD analysis project Ga0129333, IMG submission 94474) | Freshwater to marine salinity gradient microbial communities from Chesapeake Bay, USA - CPBay_Sum_0.6_0.8_DNA | ecosystem: Environmental > Aquatic > Marine > Coastal | place: USA: Chesapeake Bay...
CACATGTCTAACTTCCATGAAATTTCTAGCAGGATCTAAATTGCCTGTAGTCTGAGGATCAATAATTTTATAATAGGTTTGATTATATAATGCAGCGTTAATACCGCTGGTATTTGGGGTTAGGTAAGTTATTACACCAGTATCATCAACCAGCGTCCCTCCGTTACCAAATGCCATTTCTGAAATAAAGCCAAAGCCCTGATTGCTTACACCCCTTGCCAATGCAAGGCTAAAATTTTCATAGTGAATAGCATTACGCTTATCCACAAAAATTTCCTTGGTTTTTGGATCAAATATTTTTAGGTGTCCTTGGATTTTCACTGAGCCCTGCTCATTAGGCTTAGAACTAGCCGTGCTAGGGGCTGCTGATTGGCTGGGATTTTTGTTCTGCATGAATATATTTAGCAGAGATTAAAAATGCCTGTTTTGAAAAACCTGCTGTTGTATAAATAAATACAAACGATGAGGACGAACTCGGATGCCTACATATACTAATCAGCAACAGTTAGGGAACAATTTTTTAAGAGCATTGGGTGATACCATGTTTACATCCACTGCATCTATTACTATATATGCTGGTTCACAACCCACTGCAACTACTGTTGCCACTAACTGGAACAGCTATAAATCCAGCAATGCTGATTGTCTAGCACACTTTGTTGTTGGTCCTAACTGGGCCTACAATGCAGGAACACTGACTTGGTATAACACTAATAATACCAGTACTACTCTAACGTTTAACACTGGCACAGCAACTTGGGCTATTTTATGGAACGGTAGCAGTGCATTGGGATTCACAGACGGGCAAGTAACTTCTGTAGAACTTTCAGGTTCAACCTTACCTAATAGCGGAGCATTTGAAGTTGTGCCGGTATCAAACAGCACAGGCACAGGCGTTATTAGAATGGTTGACGTTAATATTGTACCTGGTACAACTGCTACTATGACAAGTAGCGGAATGTCTTTTGTTTTTGGTTGAGTTAAAGGAGTAATATTTTTATGGCAACATTTACTGTAAGTCCGGCTGTAGTATCTGCATTGACAGCTAGAGCAACTAATCCTAGTTTAGGCGTATATACCCTAACCAGTCCGTACAGTTCCGCTAGTTTGTCTTTTTTAAATCTAGGCGGGATACAGTTTTTAAATTCAGGCCTAAGTGTATTGGTAGGATTTGGATTTCACGAAGTTAATTATAGTTTATGGAATAACACTGTAACATTTTCCGGAACCACTATTGGTTCTCAGGCAACGTTTACACATACAGCAGGCAGACCAGATATCTATCCTGGTTTGAGGGTACTCTGTGGTCCAGGATTATACGAGGTTGTCAGTTACAATGTGGGAACCGGCGCAGTTGTAATGCAGTTGATCAGCGGAGCAGGATATTCAGGTAGTATTTCTGCAAATCTACAAATTGCCAGCGGTGTAGCAAGTAGATCCAGCGATAGTTCAACTGGTTATGTAACATTCAACAATTTTCCTGCCTTGACTCCAATACTTAGCGGCACTATTGATTATGTATTGTTAAGAGACGCTGCGAACAATTTTGGAATAACATTCACTGCTGGCGACATCGGTAGTGGTGCTGATATTGAAATTAGTGATCGAACAGTTACAACTGCACAACCGTGGCAGTTGTCGGGCAGCATAAGAGTAAGACTGCCGATGTCATATAATTATACATTGTAATTATTTTGAGCCTAAAATAAAAAAGGGCGTTGAACGCCCTTTTTTTATGGCCCTAGGCTAGCTATTGTTTCGAGATCCTGTGCAAAGTTAAGGGTTATTTGAGTAGATGTTTCGTAGTACTCAATCCAGAAATCATTACTGCTCTTTACAGTTTCGACTAAGGCGCTAAAGTTTAGAGTTGTTTGAGGCATGCTTTCAAAGTATTCAGTCCAGAAATCATTACTGCTCTTTACTGTTTCACTGAGTTGAACAAAACTTAGAGCGTTGGTTTGTGTTAATGATTCATAATACTGTACCCAATAAGCATTAGAACTTTGAATAGTTGCTAATCCCTTAGGCAGATCAAAACTTGCAAATGTTGGAATTGGTGTTGGAGCTTCTGAAGCAAAACTAATTACCTTGCTTCCTACAACCACCCATTCGCTCGATCTACGCATAATAGTAAATCTAAATAAGTCTATTCCTTGCGGGGTTCCGCTTGGAATTTCACCGAGCTCCCATCTCACCGTAGCAGTTGTACTATTAATCATTGCTGCCGAAGGCACATATGCAGTGGCAGTAGATTGATGAACATATAGATCAAAATTTGTAATTTGATTTGTTGTAGTGGCAACATTAGTAAAGTTTGGTCTAAAATCAGATGCCGGATAAAGATGATAGAACGTCGTTGAAGAATTATAGTTATGTATTACATTCTGTCCGCTAGCCCCTGATATCTCATAAAAGAAAGCAGTAGCAGCGTCAAATCCTCTGGGACCCGTAGCTCCGGTAGGACCTGTTGGCCCAGTTGGACCACTACCTTGAGGACCTGTTGGCCCGGTCGGTCCTGTTGGACCAACACCTCCAGACGCTCCTATATCTACAACATTAAATGTCCCCGACATTGCTGCGTGATTTTGACAGACATAATAAAGTGTAGAAGGGGCATCCAACGGCACTGAAAAAGTTAGAGTGCCGTTTTGAGTTCCGTTATTGGTAACTCCAGAACTATAAATGTTGCCTGCATTATAAGGAGCGGCTACTGTCTGAATCCATAAAGGATGCCCAACTGCATTGATTGTGAAGTAATAGGTCATTCCTCTTACTAGTTGTAAAGTTGGATCAGCTACACCGTTAAACAAATAACTTGAAGCACCGCTGTTGGCAACGGTATAAGTAATTCCTCCTACAACACCTTGGGGTCCTGTTGGACCTGTTGCTCCGGTTGGACCAGTTGGACCCGTTGGGCCTGTTGGACCTATTCCTTGTGGACCAGTAGGACCTGTTGGTCCCGTTGGTCCTGTAGCACCAGTTGGCCCAGTAGGGCCCGTTGGGCCTGTAGGGCCCGTTGGGCCTGTAGGGCCCGTTGGGCCTGTAGGGCCTTTAAGTCCTTGAGGACCTTGAGGACCTATTGATCCTGTAAGAGCACTTGCAGGAATTCTTTTGGAAATCCTATTATCTACCCCAACCACATAGGTTAGGTTAGTAAGACTGTTTAAAACTGGTAGTGTATTGATATTTGACATCTTAACTTAGTCCTATAATTGGATTACCATCATCATCTGTTAATGCTTCCCCAGTGCCGTCATAAATTTCAAAATTGCCGCCGTAGTAATAAGCATCCGGCAGTTCTGCAGGCTTAGCCTTGAGGAATTTAGCTGGATTGCTATCACTGTCTAACAACGATTCTCCGTTATTCCAAAGTTTAGCAGCAGAAAATTCTTTCTTAACCACTGTTAAGCGTACACCTTCTGCAACTCCTCCCTCAATATTAAGAGTAATCTGTTGCGTAGCTGTATTTAATGTAAATTCAGGATCTTTTCTCATCAATCCTCTATACACATATCCTGATATAGCATTCTCTTCTAGAGATTTTTCGTATACCCAAACTTGATTAGTAGCCGTCACAACGTAGGTAGTTCCTAGCACTGTTGTAACAGAAGGTAATCCCAATGTTGTAGCAGTGGTGTTTATCAGCGTTACACCGTCAACTATCCTTAATGATTGATTGTCGTAAGCAACTGCAGGATCTTGTACAAATCTATAACTCTTTTCTAATCTACGTCCGCCATAATAAACTTCTATTTGATTTGAGGGATTTACAAGATTAGATAGAATAATACCATTATTCATCCATGTAGCTGTGGAATTTGTAGCTGTGTTTACATAGTAATAGTTGCTTGCAGTAGATATTGTATAAGTTTCAATTGATTCTTCTGTTAATAAACTTTGACGTAAAATTCTGTCAGTAAATGGCACTGTCTGCGCTGTTCCTTGGTCAATTACCTTGGTTCCAATTTGATTGTACACTTTTGGTGCAGTACCTAGGGTTGCTCTTCTTAGCTGTGCTAGCACAGAATTTGCCACTACACTAATTGCAAATGTTGCGCTGGTTCCTACTCCGCTTGTTGTATTAAACGTAGACAATAAAGGTGCAGCATTTCCATTGTAAATACCGCCTTCAAATGTTAAACTGACTATCGCCCCAGAGCCGTTAGCGGTAACTGTTGCTACCAACGGTACAATCCAGTTTCCTCCCGAGAATGTAATTGTATCACCAGATTCAAAGGCATTGCCTGCATCTACAATTTCAATCTCATTAGCCAAACTATAAATTTTAAAGAATTCAATTCTTTCTCCGCTAATCATAACTGCACCAGGAATATTTGACTCAACAATTGGTCTTGTCAACACACTGGCATCTTCAACATAGATATAAGAATCTACTTCCGTAAACGCTGCTGTCAATTCAGTTGTGCTGTCTTTTGAAAGACGCTTATAGTTGTATCTATTGAAAATATCGTTGAATATTCTATAACCTAAAATATCTTCTGTAGTTTTATTGCTGGCAAAAGATCTAATTGTTATTAGGTCTCCGGGAGTTAAGTTATAAGTGTTGGTTAACTGTACTGTCATACCGTCATCTAACACTTCAAAGTCGTAGTAGTTAGCTAGAGGGACACCGTTTAAAGCCACCCATACGTAGCTTTCGTTTAGAATTGGTCGACTAATTTTAAACCTACCTGACGAATTACCATCAAAAGTTTCAGTTCTCATGAATAAGTTATCATGAGTGTTGTAGGTAATAGTTTTTATTTCTCCCTTCCATTCTACGTTCCAACCTTCTGTTGCAACGGTAAATGATGTGGCATAGGGATTTCTCCTTTGCTGCGCTGCCGACGCGCACAGTAATAATTTTTGATTGTAAACATCGTATTCGTAATCTTGTTCGCCACCACCGCTTGCAGAACCAGGCTTGTTTAATATTGCAACAACATCACCTACAGATAATAAAGCTGTGTCAATTTTTACAATATTTGAAACAGTGTAAAGTATATAATCAAATCCTCTACGCAATTCTGAACCGTTTAGATATACACGAATTTCGTTTATATTCAACGGATTTTTTGTACCGTTACTGCGTTTGTTGGTAATAGCAAAACTGTTGTTTGAAGGATTATCAACCGAATAATAATTAATTTGCGGAGGAATAAGTTGTCTTCTAGATCCACTAAAATCATTTTTAAATTCAATAATAGAATTCGCTAATTGCGGTTCAACCGTTCCAGTTACTGGTGCATCAGCAAAGATTATTTCCTGATAGCCTGAAATTACAATTTTACCTTCAACAATAGTAGTTGTCGGATAATATGACGGGAACGACACAGAGGTATTAAGAGTTATTGTAGATGTAGTAGTACTAACAACTCCATAAAATCTATTTTCTAATATATCACCAACATTATTTCTAAAATAAATCGTAGTTACACCTGCTGTAATTCCCGCTACACTACTGACATTAGTTAATGTAAAATTAGATGCGGTTGCTACAGCTGAGAATGTAGCTACATAAGGTGTAACTGTTTTAATTTCTTCGCTAATCTCATTCCATAGCTGTTGCTCAGTACCAAAGAACCAACTACTCAGTACTGTTGTGCTAGTTGCAAGATTATAAATCTTAACCACGGCTCTTCTGTTTAACTCGTTTGCATATGTCAACGTATAATAGGCTGTGGAAGTTGATGTAGATGCAATGCTAACTCCATTAACTGTAACATAGGCTGACTTTACTGTGTCTATAGTTGATGCACTTTCTAACTCTGCCATAGTAACACCTTCTACTATAACAGTTTCTTTGTCAATAAATCCAGTTTGATTTGTGGTGCTGCCGCCGCCCATATCGATCACAGTGTAGGCCAATTTACCTATATAAGGTTGAGGTGCTACAATTAGTAAAGGCATGAGTCCCGATTCATTTTGCCAATCGATAGTAAATTGATTGGCTGCGGTAAATGAAGTATATGTACCTGTATAAGTTACATAATCAAAGATACAGGGAGTGTTGGGCTTAAGAACCTGTATAACTGTGCCGCTACTGATGGTTGAAACAACAGGATTGCTGATTATTATACCATTAGTACCGGTTAATCCTATGATACTTGTACCGTCTTGTAAACCACCCATAGGATAGATAGAATTACCAACTTGGAATCCTGTTGTAGTTGATAGATATAGTGTAGATGTCAATGCTGCTGCAGTTGTAACAATAGTAGCAGTTACCACTGAATTGTCGTAAGTTACCATTACTGCTGCTGCATTAGGGGGAACCACAGTTAATTCTCTAGTAACCGTGGTATATGCCGTTATGATGTCTATATATGATGCAACAATGACCGGTGCTTGAATTGGAGCTTTGGTATAAACATTTATACCAATACTTTCGTGCATTTCACCTGGGATTAATTCTTCTGGCCCGTAGCTACTATCGGGTGTTATAAATCCTGCTCCGTTTAATTCTATTGCACCTGTAGCCGTACTTACAACATAGCTAAAGTCGCCGCCAATATATTGTGTGTCTATACCTGAAGGATTTTGATTATAACTCCAAAATTCTATCTTAGAACCGGCGGGGATTGTTCCATTAACTATTTTATTAACATTTATTGTTTTAGTTGCTGTCGTTACACTGTAAACTCTAGGTTCATCATAAACACCTGTGGTTACAAAATAGGTGCCAGTTGAAGAAATTACATTCACAGTTTGTCCTGCAACTATTCCGCTAACACTGTGTAACACCAATGCTGTCAGTGTGCTAGAAACTGTTGTAGATACTGCTGTAGAAGTTGTAAATGTGTAGCTATCTATTTCATCTTCGTAACCGGCATCGTCAAATCCAACAACTCCATCACTCCATCTTGTGTTATAATTTAAGGATAATCCTTCAACTGATAATTTACTATATTCTAAACCTGTCATTAATTGGGCTAGTTCCTTGCCAGGCATTTCTGCAGTTGGGGAATAGTAATGCAATATTCTATCAATAGCTGTTAATAGTTCTGTACTCTTAGTGTATTCTATTGTAACAAGCTGTTCAATCTCAGGAACAACTTCAGTAAATCTTAACTTACAAAATTTCTTTGAATAACCATTTACATCTGAAGTATAATATAAAATTTCGTATTCAGATGAAAGAATTTTATTGTTGTCTAAGAATACGCTTATTAATTCGTCCTGAGGTTGCGCTACCCAAGACAAAATAAATTCTGATTTTAATCCGTCTCCTACAAAGTTATCAATTACTGAAAGGTCTTCTAAGTCTTGACCTCTTGATACTCTGTCGTATTTCATTGTAATAATATTAGATCTTATGGTAGTGGTAGAACCATAATTTTGTGCCCAAGACTTCCAAGGCCATTGTGACAAATAAGAACTGCCGCTGGTTACTGGGATTACCGCATTTTGATCTTCATCAAACACTGGAGGTAGATCAAAGTCTGTAGTATATGTTCTGCTGTTATCTACGAGATTATATTTTGTAGTAAAACTTCTAATCTGAGTGTGATAGGGTTTAGCTTCTGCTACATAATCTTCATAAAATTTTGTATCTGCTAGCTTATACACAGGAATCTGTGTTAGTGTTCCTGCAAAATTTGTTACACTTATAAATGAAGTTTTAAATGCCCAGTCTAAAAACATCTGTTCAGACAACGCATATCTTACACATTTAAAGAATGAAAGATTCCAGTATTTCTTTAATTCTCCTATAAAGATATCTTTCTTTAGTGCATCTAAAATATATTGCAATTCTAAATCAGGTGCTTGAGCGAACAGTGTTTGATCAAACGCATTTGCATCATAGCCTAAATTATTATTGGTAAGGTCCCATAGATTGTTGCTAAGTTGAATTGTACCGTTTTCGCTATAAACTACATCATAATTTGCATCAAACGTTCCTAATCCCGTGGTTATTTTTTGTAGAATTAGATAATTTCCCAATCCATTGTCTTTGACTTTTACATAGTCGCCGGCATCTGGAAAAATACTATCTAGATCTGTTGCTTCATTAACAACATACAGTACTTCTTTGAACTTATCATAAGAAGATGATATCCAATCAACGTACTGCCAATAGAGAGGAGTATTATATAACTGTGTTTTTGATCTAACCCAAGTACCTTGCACTTCAGTTAGTGTTAATAGATTCCAATCACTTGGATCAAACTGTGTGTTTGAGTCAATATAATATTTTGAACTGTAGAAATTATTGTTATATTTTACTTTTTGTCCGTAGAGATATTTTTTGTCTAGTGTCCACGTAATAACATCTGCATTATTCCATACATACTTTGTCCATTTTCCATTATAGGTTGAATCTGCTAATACTAATACAGTATAAGGTCTTACAGTTAATAACGGCGCAGTTCCAAAAGCCTTTCCAGGATACGCTATCGATGCTGCAGTAACCTGCCCTAACTCGTTTATCTCTGTAGTAATTTTTGCATTATGTAAATTATTTTCAATTTCAACTGTGGGTGCTATACGATATCCATAACCTGAATTATCGATAGAAACTGCTACAATCTTTCCATTGCTTACAATGCAAGATAACATAGCAGGCTCTATTCCATCAGTATCGATTGCGTCTAAATCTGTTTCATCTTCAACAATTTGATCAAACTCGCCGCTGATTTCTAAAGGTGTTGGATCTTGTTTGTTTAAATTTTCAAAACTGTAGACACCGGTTATTCTTTGATCAATTAAAATACCGTTGACATACTCTATCAAATTTCTAAGTGCTGCCCATCTATCCTTAAACATACTCTGTCTTGGGCGTATTTCAATACCGTATTTTTCTCTCTTGGAGAGAGTTGGATCGGGAACTAAGTTTCCTAACTTGTCTGTACCTTTCAAACTGTCTAACATTTTTTGTTCTAATGCCGCAGGAGGACCCTGAGTTTCTGATCCTTCCTGTAGTATCAACCATTCAGTGTGCCTTGGGGTAGGATTATCGATTGAATTATAAACTACATTTAGACTGACCTTATCACCTACCAATAAGTTTGAACAATTTGCCACCGCTAGAGCATTAGCTGACAGTATTTCAATATATCTTTCACCTTGCAATTTTGGATTTTCTATAAGTTTACTGACTTGGAATCCACTTATTCTACGATTTTTTGCTGCAGGTACAATAAGCGGATTCTTTACCCAGTAGTAATAATAGTTTATAAAATTACCACTGTTAGAATCGTATACCTGTTTTACAGCCAAAGTAGAATTGTCTACAAACTTAGGTGTACCACTCACTCCCTGTGACAGACCTTCTTGTGATCTTGCTAAGTTAACCCACTGTGATGGTAAGAAAGTGGTTTTGACCCATTCGTAAACGTCTATAGTAGAACCTGGAAACGGTGTTCCCCAATAATTTTTTCTATATTCTAGTTCTCCCTGTTCGTACCAAGGATACTTGACAGTGCTAAGATCCCACCACAATTCACCCACATGTTCATCTAACCAATTGGTGTTTAGATTTACATTAACTGCAGATCCTCCTATAGAATACACTGCAGGATCATAGGCCATTTTGTAAGAAATTTCTTGATCTGCTATTCCTAATACCTTGCCCTTAAGAGGATCAACCACATCAAGATAGTCAATAACTTCATCCTTGTCTGTGTTTATTAATGATACCTTACTTACAGAATCAACACTGATTAAGTCATCTTGATGGCGCAGCAATTTCCAACTGTCTGCTGTTTGATCAATTTTGTAAAATTGATGGAATGCGCTGATTACTGAGGAGTTATTTTCGTTCACCACTGCTGGCGCACCAACGAACAAATTGTTATTTTTCAGTGCAACACTATATCCATAATTTGTACCAGAATTAATGTTCACTGGAGATAATTCGTCTGCTGCTCTAAACAAAGTATTTTTTCTATTATAGATATATACAGATCCAGAAAATGCTACTCTGTCTAAGAAATTAGTTGAGTCAACATCGTAACTAGTTTCGCTTAGAGAAAAGTCGCTGTTGAAATCGTTGTCGTACTCTTCAGTTGTAGCTAGGTCTAGTTCAGTTCTATCATCAAACGACAGCGGTATACGTCTGTTTGTACCTAAAGCTGAAATTACTAGCTCTTCTTCATCTTCACTAATATCTAAGGATTGTCCAAACTTCATACCTACACCGGGTACAGGATTAGAAATAACCTGTGTCAATGTAAAGTTTTGAGTTGATGATTCCCTATAATATACAGCAACTTTTCCGTATCCCTGACTAGATGTTCTTGCGTTAGGTGCAGCAACAAATATGTATGAACCGCTAGGGCTAATTGAAATAGAGGATCCAAAATTTGAATTGTTTTCAAACACACCTTGTATAGTTTGACTTATAAGGGTGCCTGTACCTGTGTAGATAGCAATTAATCCCTTGCCATTAGCAAATCCTGGAGCACCTATAACAAATACACCCCTTCCTCTATCTGTTCCTGCAAGAGACTGACCCCATTGACTGCCCTGTTCAGTACTAAGAACAACATTCACCGTTAGCCCGGTTCCTGTATTAGTTGCGGTAGTTGAAACTGAATTCAACACTGAACCTGGCAGCGCAGAGAAGATTACAGAATTGTCTAAAGGATTAGAAAATGATCTTACTGAACCATTCGCGTTAACTTTTGTAATTCTTGCTACCAAAGGCTTAGAAGCAGTTGCAGGTGAGACATAGACTAAATCATCAACCTTGTAATTTGTTCCAGAGCTTACAATTTCTAATCTTTGTACTGTAGAAGATGTTAAAATAATTGTGGATGTTGAAATTACAGTGCCGCTGGAATTTAATAAGTGCTTGTAAACCGTACCGGTTCCCAACGTTTGCGTATACGGAGCCCCAACAAATAATGTTTTATAATGTCCTAGAGGATTACTGACATGTAAACTAGAACCATATCGTTCATAACTTACAGAGTTAGGACTTTTAATAACATTGACTACCTGTTCTTCTAGAGTATCCGGTGCTATAGCACTAATTTTTACTATTCCCTGTTCAATTAATGAACCACTAGGGATTGCCGCAGCCGGAATAGTTATTTTACTGGCCAATGGGCCGCCGGCAAACAGCAGACCGTAACCGCTTTCATTGTATTCTGTAGCATCATAAAACAAAGAGTTACCAAAACCGCTAGGCAACGACTCGTCGTAATATGTCGCTGTGCTTACATTATTAATTCCATATCTAAACAATAAACTGCTAGAAGCTACTCCTGGTTTATAGACAAAAACATTTCCATAATTAAAATTAGATTGCACATATCCTGGATTTCCCACCATTAATAATGTGCTGTCTTTTTGTTTGTTAATGTTAAATCCTAGACTTTGCTCGACAGGGGACGTTGCAGATTGTATTGTATAATTTTTATAATTTTTAACTTTTTGATAGACTGCCCAACGATTGTTATCATCATGATCTACCCAAATTTTTGCATTTCTTGGAAATCCTAACAGAACACTATCTTCTGGTAGGTCATCAAAATTATTAAATCTACTATTAGTAAATTTAAAAATTAGTCCTGGAAGAGATTCAATTGTGTCTGTAACCGCTGTGGTTGTTGAAATTACTGAAAAGGTATCTCTATCTACAACAGAATTAATCTTATAAATTCCATTTACTAAAGGATCAAATTGCTCAACGCTTACAATTTCTTCAGCGGAGAATCCGTGTGGTTTATCTGTAGTAAAGTTTAATACATCTGCGTTTAGAGAATCTAATTCTACTTTAACTAATTTTACTGCCGCTAATCTTTTTCTAAGAACACTCCAATCGTTTATCTTTGTATTTGCTAACCAGATTGTTTGTCCAGTCTTGATAACATCTGTGCTGGTAAATGCTAATAAAGCATTTTCGTTAAAGGCATTAAATTCAACATCATCAAATCTAGCATAACCCGCATTCTGTACAGAAAATACATCGTTATAGTCTGCGTCAGTTGTTACAAAAGTCTGTGTTGTAGAATAATTTAAAGGTTTAGCTAGTAAATCTGTAGATTTAACAGATATTCTTAAATTGGTGACTGTAGAAACTGTATTAGTAAATTCTATAATTTGCGGATTGTCATAGAAAGAGCCCTCTTGTACAGTAAATTCTATTTCTTTTCGAGAAGAATATGAACCGTAGTAACCCATACGGAACGCCCATTCTTCATTATAATCTAATTTTGCGTTTAGAGTTTGTACAGTTGCTCTTTGTAACTTTGTTATAGAATTTTTTGTGCCTTTTTCTTTGATGAAACCTTGATAGAACTTATATTGAGCAATTGGATCTGCAAAAATGTTGTTTAGATACACTCTAGGAGTGTAACCAACTAAATGCTGTGCAGCCTTTTGCTGACCTTCGTCAAAGTTACTAATATCCAAACTATAGAAATCTTCAAATTGACTTATTTTATAATCAAAGTTTGGTATTAAAGAAGCTACCGGTTTCTTTCCTAGCAGTCGCCAATCGTCAAAATTGAAGGCCAATGTACCAACAATATTTTTATTAGCGGCATAATAATTTCCGTTAAACTTTACAACATCTTCAAATTTATAATCCTTATACTGTTTCCAGTCGCTTATAATTGCTGTATCATATACAAAGCCTGGACTGAAGTAATCTCCGTTCCAATTGCTGGTTCTAAAACCAGACACTTTCATTCTCTGTTGACGATAGCCTGTATCTAAATTTAATATTGAATCATTGAATATTGTTGTATTATTGAAAACAATAGCATGTTCTTTTTGCACAGAATATAGTCTTGCAAAATAAATTCCTCTATCAGCAGATATACATTTTATAGTACACTTACCTTCATCTCTTACCACATTCAAAAATTTCTGTGGCATTGCCAACCCGCTGGCTTCTAGAATATTATATTCATAAAAACTATTAAAAATATTATCTACAACTGAATCAGTAAATTTAACTGTCAGTTCGTTAGCAAATGGACTGAGTGCAATAACACTGTTAGTTTGCCAATTTTGTGTTGTCCAATATAAAAATTCTTTGGCTGTAAAATTCCAATCTAAGGTAGATTGTAAGTCATTGTTAAATTCGTTAAATTCAAATCCTTGATCAATCAACCATTGTCCGTATCCCACAATCAAATCATAAACTTCTTGAGTGGTGTTATAAACTGTTCCGTAGGGAATGATTACCGTAGAATTTTTATCAAATATTTCTGCTGCCTGTACTGTGGTTCCGCCTCTAATAGGTAGTTCTGGAACTCTTTGAAAATATTGATCTTCAAAATTACTGCCACTTCTATGACTTACAGTTGTTATATAAAAATTGTTGTTATACTGTACATACTGTCCTTTTTGATAGAATACACCAACAGGTGCTGTTGAAGCACTGGTAGTATCGGTAGTAGCAGCTTCTGCTCCACCTGTTTCATTACCTGCGGTCCATTTAACAAACTTTTCTGCGACCCCTCCCACAGTTATTGTAACTGTGTCTTGATTGCGAATAGGTGTGTAGACAGTAAAGTAGGGACTTTGATCGTCTAATCCCTTTACTAGAAATTTATTATCTTCTTTCTGTACTACAACACCCGATATAGAAGTCTTACGAATAGGATTGCTGGTGTTTAAAATTAACTTGTAATCTTCTGGTTGCAATACAGAACCAGCGGCTGTGCTTAATGGATCAAAGGCATCTATACTGACTTGGAACTGACTTTTATCGATAAATCCACCAACTTTATAGAACAAACTAATATCTGCATTGGCTAAATCCTCAGATAACTCGGTGTTATAACTGAATGATCTCTGTCTACCGGCTTCACTTACAAACACACTGTACCCCGATGTAGCATAATCATTTACACCTTGCACAGGCATTTGCCTTAGATCAAGTAAAATATTATCTTGGCCGTAAATCCATTGTCCAGAAAGATTTTGTGTAAGTCTTATTGGATCGTAAAATAAAGATGCATAGGTTGCCGGCTTGCATAGAGCCATAATTTTTTGTACAATAAATGGCCAATGACTGCTCTTTCTCCACGCTGCTTCAGCCGGACCCCAATCGTTAAATTCCCAGTTGGCCTGAACGTTGGAGATAGTGAGATTTATTACAAATGTATCAGGATCTTTCAAATCACCGCTGCTGTCAACAGGAATAAAACTTGCTAGCTGACTTCTAGCGTATACAGTGTCTATGCCCTCTCTAGATCCTTGTCTAATGCGGCCAAGTCTTAGATCTGTCCACAACTTTGTATTTGTGCTTAGATAAGGAGCTGCTCCATATTCTTCTTCCCACCAGCTGGGCTGAACAGTGAATCCCAACATTCTCCAAGGGTACAAGTCTGGTCTGTCAGTGTCATAGAGATAGGTATAAAGCCATCTCCAAGATCCGTGAGTAAGAACATTTAACGGTTGAATATACCCGCCCTTGTAATTCCAAGTGTAAGAATTAGCACTGTCGTAAGAACTATTGGTTTTCCAATCTACGCCATTTGTGCTTATCCAACGGAGGAAATCTCCTTGAACAATATTATTGATGTCATTAACTGAAAAATCAGTGGTTCTAAATGCTCCAGGAATTAGAGATTGATAATCTAAAATATCTTTTCTGTACTGACCTTTAATATTATTATAGATTCTTTTTTCTAATTCTAATATTACAGCATCTCTATAGTCTCCAAACGCTACTGTAATGCTGCCATCATGTCCTTGTATTACGTCTACAGGTGTTACATAAGAATCATCTTCAAACATCATCGGTTCATACTTAGGATATAAACCCAATTTAGATGGCGTGGATGGAATATAGCATCCCTTAGTATCAGTGTAGTCTTTGATTACTATGCGATCGTTGAGATAAAGGCCAACATTAATTCTTACATAAAAATCATTAGTTAAAAATTCGTAATCCTTACCATAAACTAGTTGCTCATCGTTTATGTATACTAACACACTTCTAAAACTTATATCATTGAGATTATACTCACTTGATATTGGATAGGTATCTACCGTTGTATCATCAACAACATAAACAGTTTCCTTAAAATTGTCTCCGTAGGCAACCATATCTGACAAGAAATATGGGAAGGATTGATTTTTACTTAAATTGATAGTTTTTAACGCTTCGTCAACTGCTCTTACAGGATCAGTTTGAATGTCTAAATCTGTAATTTGTTTTATAAAGGCGAGTTTGAATAGATTATATTGATCAGCAGCTTTTGTAACTGCATCAATAATATTGTGATCTTTTTTGCCAATAAACATCAACGCAAAAGACAATGGATTGTCGCTAGTGATTAATCTTGTTTCGTTACTAGCGGTACTGATATGGTCAATTATGTCACTACGTGTAAGACTAGCTATTGGACCATTAAATGGATTATTTGTTAAACCCAAAGGCAGATTATAAAATTCAGATGATGTAATCGCACTATAAGTTTTAGTAATTGCATTGTTAGTTACTACAGATTTCCAAGCATTTGCGTAACTGTTGTCTTTTTTAATATAGGCAACCGATGATGAAATTTCTGTAGATGCATTAGCAGCGTCTGATAGCGTAATTGTTTCTGCTGTAAGATAATTTTTAAACAGATAACTACCAACACCTACACTGTTCCTGTAGTTGAGAGGAAATCCTAAAACTGTATCATTTGGTCCTGTACCTAAGTCATAACCAAAAACTTTGTTACCTTTAAAATCTGAATTATAAAAATCTTGATCCGAATAGCTATTTCCGTCTTTGTCAAAAAGATCAAACAACGGAGGTTGATTTAATTTATTGTGTTGCTGTGAAAATTTCCAAGCAGTTCCAGTATACCACCAACTGGTGCCGCCGTAATTGGTTCCGTAATTTACATAGGTATTATCGCCAACCGCCGGTGATTCAACTTCTACCAGTGTCAGTCTTTGTTCACCGTTTATGGTTACAAAATTAACTTCATAAATTTTGCTTCTTACTGTAAGATCGGTTTCAGCAGTAAAAATAATTCTATAACCTTGCTGCAATGCTACACCGTCAGCGAAATGTCCAGCCGAACCTTCAACGACACTAAAGGCGTCTACGGTAACTGTGTCAACTACATCGATAGGCGCAAGTCCGTTACTACCAAAATTATACAACTTGATATTTGCATCAAATTCAATAATAGGTCTTTGAGCTCTTAGCTTACTGGGATAATATGGCTGAACATCGTTAACGCTGGAGCTAACTTCAATTACATCTTTATGTACCCATCTATTATATCTTGTCCAAGGATTTAAATCATTGCTGGATCTATTAATAGTGATATAATCTGGAACGAGAGGCAGTTGCTTGTAGCTGTCAAAAGGATATTCATCAAACAGAGACTGATCAAAACTGTCATCATAGATATCTGCTATGTTTTCTGAAACTTTTAATACCGCATCATCTACTAGTTTAATACTACTACCAACTCCTTCAACCCAATACACTTTATTTTGATAAGAGATAGGTGATGCATTACCAGTAAATCTTATCTTCATTCCGTTTAGCAATGGCTGATTTAAAGTGGGGATAGTGTAATCGGTTTGCCCGATAATAGACGTAGTTACTGTAACGGTGTTTGCTATGTCTATTGTTGGAGGACCGTTGACTAACCAATAGTATTCTTGATACTTTTCAAATTTGCGTGTGTCAATATGTAAATCATAAGAATGATAATGTGTTCTAAATAACTTGTCAAAATTTTCAACATTACCACCGCTTAGACTTATATCGTTAATTAAATCATTGATTCCAACAACATCCTTTACATTTCCTTCTTCATCTTTAACAATCAAAGAAGGAGTTAATTGATAATTGGCTCGCAGATCGCTGTTTTCAGTTACGTAACTATCGCTGCTTTGATAACTTTTAACTTGAGTAGATGTAGATGATCCAATATAAGCATCTAATCTTTCTAGTTCAGGCTTTTGTATCAGCTGATCGAGAGTGCTGGCAAGAAATTTTGCGTTCTTACCTGTCTGTAAAAACTCAGGTAAAAACTTAACACTTTTTATAATCTTTTCTGCCATCTTTAATTTCCAGCACTAGTGATAATATTTTCTGACTGTAATTGACTGGCAGTGACTGCATCAATTATGTCTATTTGAGAAACTGTAGCTCCATTTATAAAAACTTCGTTGCTTAGACATGTTACTTCATATAGACTGCCAAAACTGTTTGGATAATTTGGAACTATAATAAAATTTGTGATGTCCGGGGTTAGCAGATTCATCACATAGGTAGATAATTCACTAAAGTAAAATGATTGGCCAAAGTTCCAATTTTGCAGTGCAAAAAAATTGTTAATTGCTGTAAGAATTTTGCTCTTTAATGCACTGTCACTTAACAGACTACTGCTGTTTCTCACTGCCTTAAATCTAGCTCTCAATGTAGTAGGAGCTTTGTCACCAAACAAAATTTTGTATCTTGCTGGCTGAAAAACTATTTCATCGCTGATTGTTTTGATAGCATTGAGCTTAGACAGATACTGTTTTTCTAAAGCTGAAGTAGTTGGTGGAAGAGGCTCATTGCCTACTCCTGTTGACAACCAGTATCTATAAGCAGTGTCATAAGTTGCTGTCATTAGATAAACATCTATGATATTTGATTTGCTTGGATCAATTCTTCTTTCTTCACCGCTATTATGTACATATTGAAATTTTATAGCATCTCTTCCGGGGTAAGCGAGATACGATGAAGCTGTAGTGTTATAAACAAATTCGTCTGTGTCTTCGTTGTAGATATTAACAACATCTTCATTGTAGAAATAATAAAAATAACCATCAAATTTTTCAGCAGAAGGAACATCTGTCTCAGATCCATATATAATGAAATCTAAACTAGACACAGGTTGTGTGGTTTCTCCGTCCTCTTGAATTTGAAAGAATACATAACTGCTTGTTGAAACTAGGTTAGTATAAGCATCAGGGTCTGAAATTTCACCGCTGTTGTCGCTGTCATAAAAACTTATCTTAATTTTTGACGGATTAACATAACCGTCAACTTCAACTACATTACCATCAATCTGCCATAGGTAGTCTTTGTCTAATCCTATGCTAGTAGAAGTACTGATAGAATTTACAGACAGTACCTTAATTTGATCTTTTACAATAGTGTTTGTATAGTAGTCATAGTTAATGTTTGTTGGATCTGTATAAAAAGCAGTTTCCTTTGCACTTTCAAACGTGAATTGTGCATATCTATATCTAACTTTGTAACTAGATCCTTGCCATTCAAATGCTATCAACCAACTAGCATCATTGTTTAGTCCAGAACCATCACCTTGGTTTACAAGACTAAAATCGCTAGTTAGATCAAGATTGGTTTCGCTGATAAACGACCATTCTCTAGAAAGTGTATCAAACTTTAAACCAAAGTTTTTTTGTGTTAAACAAATATTAACTATTTCATTTTCAAAAACATATTTGAATGAATTTAAAAATTGCGGTAAAATTTCTACAGGTATAGCGTCACTATCTACAACTGTGGATAAGACAATTGGCCCCGTGCCGTCTTCTAGTAATCCTAAACCAGTATTAGATCCATCGCCTATTACATTCTTAACTGCTGCCCATAGATACTGACTACCATTTGATCCTTTCACAGCACTCAGTGTGCCGTTGGGTTTAAAATACTTTTTGCTAGCATCATACCTAGCATCAGTAGTTGGCAGCATACCTGGGGGAATAAATTTGATTAAAGATCCAGGCTTGGCATATTTTAATGAATTAGAGACAAATATACCTGTGCTAACTGGTCCTTCACTGGTTTCAAAGTATCCTGTGCAGGAAATTGCGTTGGTGTTTGCCTTTACCCAAGTTAGTTCTAATGAATTTAAATCAGGACGAGGATACTGATCAATATAAAAAGAACGCAGAGATTGTAGTTTTACAATTGACGCTAGGGTAGTCTTTACAAAAACCCAAATTTGATTTTTGTTTGCAAAACTAAAATCTATTTGAGCTTCTTCTATATCTTTGTAAAGTATACCGTCAGAGGCAAAAATATTTGTAGAACTATATTTTCCGCTCACATCGGATAATTCAAAATATCTACTTACGCCGCTGGTAACTCTTGCTACACTCTTGACTTTTAAAATATCGCTGCCTAAATTTAAAGGCGCAATATTGTAATCTTCCGCAGTGACCATTCTATTTTGTGTATAGAAAGACTGAGGAGCTTTCAATTGAATATCTGCATTGGATTCTGTTGGAGCACTATTAGATACAGAATACTGCAAATTCATTGTCAAAGTTAGTACGTGTTCTCTTCCTGCTTTGTTCCTGTAAGGAATTTTAATAATCACACCGCCCATCTGCTGCGGTGTAATAACGTAACTCAAACCATTGCTCTGTCTATAAAATAGACCAAACGTGCCTTGAGGCAAATTACCAAAGCTACCATCTGCAAAATTTAAATCAATCTGATCATTGTCTCTTGTTGAAACACTGTAGATATTTCTGTCATTGGCATCTATGCTGTTGTAAATTACACTACTACCAGTGATTGCTGGCACTTTGTTCCATAGCGTGGAATAGTTGCCGCTGGAATCCAATTGCCACAACCATACATCAGAGTCGTTAATGTTTGAAATATTAACTCCAATTAATTCATTAGCTACAGGATTTTGAACAGTGAAATTTGAAAAGCCTAGCTGACCCTGTTTAAAATAAACAAAGAAACCTGTGTTAGGGCTAGAGTTGCCTTGGTTATCTGACTGATAGAGTAAATTAAAACTTTTACCTGGCTTTGGGGTATCTTCTTGCACTGCATTGTCTACAAAAGTAGAAGCTACAATCTCAAAATTCATTGCTGTACCGTTGATATTTTTTGTGAAAGCAAATACCGGTACATCTGTATTAGCCGAATCAATCAAATATTTTTCTGTTACTATGCCGGAGATTGTGGCTCTATCGTTGGGTATTCCAAAACTAAAGTTTGAGAACAAAGAAGAATTAACAATAGAAATAAATTGTTCGTACCAGTTGTTATTGGTAGGATCATTCCACAACACCGTGCTGTTTGCTAAGTTATTGCCCGCACTGTCAAACACTGAATCTGTGGTAGATATTGCTGATAGCTTTAGCATACCTGTAGCCGCAGTGTTTCTCTTTGGTACGTAGCTTATAAGCTGTGCTAAACGCAGAATACTGTCTCTACGTTGTGCTGTTTCTAGAAAATTTTCTCTAGCATTAAGGTCAATTCTAAAGCTTAGATTTTGTCCTAAGTACGCAATTAAATCTACCAGCGCAACATATTCGCTTGAATCGATATAGTCGTTGAAATCTTCAGGATAATTTTCCTGCAAATAGCTGATTAGTATTCGTCTTAGTGTATCAAAGTCGTAGCTTTGAAACTCTGCATTTGGAAAAGATGCGTAGATCTTTTTCCAATCCTCTGTAACTAATAGCCTAGAATTTGTTGTTGGAATGGTCATATGTTGCTATACCAGTATTTATTGGAAAAATTAACCAGGTATTTTATACCGTAGCAATACCAATTTCTTGATTGAATTTAATTTTCATGCTTGCAGATTCATTAGTTGCTTTTAATACCAGTGTCAACTCTAAAATGTATCCGTTACTGTATTCAGTTAGATCCATCTGTGTAGGAACTACCCTAGAATCTGCTGTGCATACTGCCTTTATATCTGCAACTAGAACATCCCTAGTTTCAGCAGTAAGAGGCTCCATAAGTAAATCCCAGATTCTGCTACCAAAGTTTGGATTCATTACTCTAGTGCCTTTTCTAGTGTTGAAATGATTGAGAATATCCTGTTTGATTAGATCCAGGTCAAATAGTTTAGCTGTAGGATTGTCCTCATTTAGACTTGAAAATCCTTTATATAAATGCGACTGTTGTAGAACCGGCTCTTGATAGATAGCGTTGGCGCTGGTTACTGTAAGTGATTTATAAGGCATACTGTTATTTATTGGTAGTTATACCACCGGTTTACCTCCAGCTTTCTTAAATTCCGCAAGCAAGGTTTTTGCTTGCTGCATGGGTTGGTTCTTGTAATTTGCTCCCGGTAGACTGGCCCAGGTTTTTTTGTTTCTATCCAACGCTTCGTAAAATCTACCTTGCTTGATTAGGTCGATAGAATTGTTTCTAGCTAAAAGGAAAATACAAGCTTTATCCTGATTTGCAGGACCAAAATCTGTTAGACCAAGAGCTGTTTTGCATTCGTCCCAAGTATCCGTTAAAAATTGATATGCTCCGGCTGCACTAGAAGGAATACCGTTTGCTCTTCTTACTTCTCTCGGATGATCCTTAAAGCCTAGGGCGATGTTATCAACTTCTTTACCGTAGACATTTTTAATTTTTGCTGATTTAATATCAAATTCTCTATCAGGCCATTGTCTTTGATACCCTATTGGTCCTGTAGTTCCTTCAGCAAATCGTATCATATACAAAAACGCTTGTAGATTATCTTGCTCTTGATTTCCAGTTGATCTAGGAGGTGTACCCTGTGTGTTTGGAGGCAGTTTAAAAATTTCTGTGATCTTTTTAGCAGCCTCTACACTTAATTTTTTATAAGAAGCACTTCCTGGATTGTTGTTTAAATTTACTGCATTGAACTCGGTTGGATTTACGCTTTCGTGCTGATCATAAGGTTCGTGCGTGGGAACTCTTGTCATTATTGTAAGTAAATCTTCAACCTTATAGAAATTATTTTCCCACGATCCGTAAACGGACCTATTGGGTAAACTGAATCTAGCTAGAGGAGATACCGCTGTGGTTGATGCATCACCGGCTGTAGATGTTGGAGTTGCAGGAACAGCATTTTGATGTATTTGACCTCCAGAGGTCATAAAAATATCTACGTTGGATTTTAAATGAATGTTTTCTGCGGTTTCTAAAATATCTGCATCAGAATATAAACTGAGATTTCCGTTACTACTTAATTTTAAGGTTGCATTATTGCTTTTTAAATTAAAACTGTCATCGGCTTCAAAATTTACAATAGAATTTGATTTTAGATTCATACCAGATTCTGCATATACAGACAGCGAATTATTACTTTGTATATTGAAATCTAACCCGCTGAGTAAATTAAAATCAGCTCCGCTTTCTATTTGTGTAGACATGTTTGAAGAAATGTTTACATTTCCGCCAGCTTCTAAATTTATATTTCTATCTGCTCTAAAATTTAAATCTTGCTCAGAATGAATAGATACGCTGTCTGCTGCATAGATATCAATTTTACCCTGTGATGTAAGTTCAATCCAGGCTGTGCCTTTAGCATTACCGATGTAAATTAAATCTTTGGTATTGTGTAAAAGAATCTGATGTCCGGTCCTTGTTCTTATACGAACTAATTCATTTTCTCCATCAATATCCCCATCATCCATTACAAAAGTTGATCCGCCCAATCTGCTTACAGGTGACGGTGTTGTTGCCAGCTTGTTTAATGGTTTCTTTGGTCCGTTTTTATCTAAGGGGCCCGGCGTGCTGATTCCAAAAACATAGCTGGGAATTTCTCGCCTTGCGCTGCTAGTAGTAGTGCCTCTAGCATCATCTAACAATAGACCTTGTTCTAATAATCTATCTGCAAAAGGATGCACAGGTTTGGCCAGCTTGTCTACCAATGGCCCTTTTTCACCCGTTCTAGTAGATTTTAAAGGCTCTGCTACAGGTAGGTTACTGGTCTTATATTTTGCTAGTTGCGAAGCAGTCATTGCTGTGTTTTTTGTTGCAGCAATGCCGGGCACCATAAAATTCTGTTGTTCATCCCATAAAAATCCAATTATATATCCTTGGTTAAAATCAGAATTGGCGAATGCAACCAGCACCCTAGTTCCGATATCTGGAGGAATCATCCACATGCCGTAGCTTTTCTGTACATCGTCGTATTTGTTTTCGTTAGTGCCTTCATACAATACGTTGGTGTTTCCTGCGAAAGGACTGACATATCTAACTACATAGGTTTGTTCTTTGATATTAGGGTCGCCAGCAATTAGAAATTTTACAGAAACCTCAACCATACCTTGCTTGGTAGGATCAAGGTGATTGGTAATTATGCCTTCGTAAATGTAAGAAGGCAAATGTGAAGGACTTAAACCTCGTTGCAGTTGTGGAGCTTGCGCTGCTGACATTTATTACTATCCTATTAAATTATTTTTATAAATTTCTGCTAATCTAGCTTCTCTTTCTTCGCTAGTTTCAACTTTGGTTTCATCTAATTTATCTTTGGTATTTGCAGGAGGAGTAGTTTTTATCTTGTCTCTCGACACAATTATACCTCTGTTTTCTATATCGCCTATGCTGACATTATCCGGCAGTAATTTTGAAATGGTTAGCATAGCTGCAATTTCTCCAGCAGATAGACTCCCCAATTGAGCAGTACTTAATCCTAACCTGTCAGCAGCATCAGTCACCACATCATCTATGCCCTGTAGTGCTCCAGTAATTTTATTCACCGATCGACCAACTATCTGCACAGGAGCTGCTACGGCTTCGGCAACTGAATTTACTGCACCTTCAATGGCATCGGTGATATTGCTTTCTAAATTTTCAAGAGAATCTGCAAACTTGTTTACTCCACTTAGTAACTCTTTCAAAGACGAACGTTCGTTGGCCGGAACATTTTCATTTGCTCCAGAATTCTCTAAAACTTGTGCATCAGGATTTGGTACTGTTTTAAATGCTTTTTTAGTGTCGACAGCTGATCCTTTAAAGTCATTTTCATTTAAGTCAACAGGTATTCTGTTTAATTTCAATTTTTGACTAAATTCGCCGTCTTTAAAAGATGATATTGCCTGTGTTAACAGATAGTACCCAGATAAGTTATATCTCTGATTAAATTTTAAAAGTCCGGTGCCGCCGTTTTCTAAACTTTGATCATCTATATCCATACCACTTCTAAAATATATTTTTATAAAAATATTTTTTCCAAGAAAGTTTGCCTCGCCATCAGTAGTGAGAACAGCATTTACTGATGTATTGTCGTCAGATTCACGTAAAAGAGAAGGAAGATAATTTCCCAATCCCCCTGTCATTAAGAACACAGGATCTCCTACGATATCTGCTTCTAATTTTATCATACTGTAATTGCTTAATATAATTTGATTGAAAGAATCTCTAGCAAATGCATTTACGTTACCTGTAGATGCCGCCTCACCTCCTGCAGCTCCAGATGATGTACCCGGTGCCTTTGGTGCTAGTTGGCGATCTGCCTGCGCTGCAGCCGTTGCCGGATCATATTGAGCAAGGTTGCCCCCGTCTGGATTTTGATTAACAGCCTTAGCAGCTTGATCTGGGTTGGCTAATTTCCAAGGGAATCTTTCATAAAACAACTTATCAAAACTGATGTTTAATTTTTTGATATCTACATTTTGACCGGTATAGATGTAGTTGTATTCTCTAACAACATTGATATTTCCGCTATCTTTTTGTTCTACTGTTCGATAACCTGTAACCTGACTTACATGAATTTTGCTTTGAATGACTTTGTAGGTAATTTTATAGCGTGGTCTACCTCTTACAGGATTATGCTCTCCTTGCTCAATTTCAGCAACAATTTTCCAAAAATTAACTTCCTCTCCCACCGTTTTAACCGCATTTCCGTTACCTGGATCAATTTGTTCTCTCCAGTATTCGCTGTCTCTAATTATACCGTCTATGATACCCTGTACATAGGTACCTGGACCAAAATTAATAGAAAATTTAGAAGGTTCATAGGTAGTTACAGAAACTGCTGATGTGGCTGTAGTTGCCGCATCTTGTAGTTGATACGCATTTCTAATTTGAGTTTTATCAACCTCGGCAAAGTTTATTAAACCGCTGTCGGAGTAGAGATTTTTAAGAGGTTTTTTAGCTATATCGTTATCAGTAGCAACGTCATATGTACCGTCTTCTTTTAAGGTTGGAAATTCAATTACATACTCATCAATTTCTGTTGACTTTGGTTCTTTGACAGTTTTTGCAGCTTCGTCTTTGAGAGCTGTATTCATTCCTGTAACGAGATTGGTTAAAATTTCTTTTACTGTTAAACCAGATAGAGATATAGGAGTTTTAATACTGCCGTATACGTCAGTAAACGCAAGGTCGCTGCTGGGGAAAGCTTCGCACCTATACTTGGTTCCAGATTCATCAAAATCAACATCTACTTTACTAAATTTAAAAGGAATAAATCTTGTGGTTAGGTCTATTGGTTCTGGGGCGACTTGCTCTCCGTCAATATCGTCTTTGTATCCAATAAATTCAATCTTTAATAAAAATGTAGCGTCTAGGTAAGTTTTATAACCTGCAGCTCTTGACGCTACTGTCAGTGCTTCAATAAATCCAACAATGCTGTAAGGCTCAAAAACATCAAATCTTAATTTAGTTATTAATGCTGTGCCTGTAATTCTTTGAGGTGTAGGAAAAGTTTCAATTTCAATGTTATTGATATATAAATTAAATCTTCCTGCACTTTCTTCATTAAAAAAATCAATCTCTTTCTGTGTTTCGCCGTCAACTGTAGTCAACGGTAAAAACTTTGTGGTTTTGTCTCCGGGAACTTTACCGCTAGATTTTAGAATAATATTTCCTAAATCTCCCTTAGTTCTATAAACTTCTGGTTGCGATGCAGACACTCTGTCTAAACAAGACATTGTGGTAATATAGGAATAGGATCTATATTTGTTTAAAACATTATAGAAATTTTTCTTAGCCAGTTTTTCTTTAATTGGTAAGTCTGGCGGAGCAGTTACTCGACTTCTTACTATTTCACCGCTTGCCATATTAAATTCCCAATGCCGATCTTAATACACTCAACTTTGGCAAATATATGCTGACTCCTGCCTGCATGTCAAAGACTGGATCTTTGAGAATTGAAGGATTACGTACAGAAAACACCCACCATAGAGAAGAATCGTTATAAAGTTTGTATGCTAATAGGTCTGGCCTATTTTCAAATTCCTTTTGTATTGTGTATTTTGTATCGTCTGCCTGTGCGGGAAAGTTTCTAAAGGTAGCAACATCAAGATAACCTTTGGCTAATGATGTTGTAAAGTAA